>ERZ772967.59-NODE-59-length-89456-cov-17.596761_pt1 | contig 89456 bp, 77 predicted proteins | sample MGYA00511677_ERZ772967 | MGnify/ENA primary metagenome ERZ772967 (study PRJEB29015, sample SAMEA2737931) | human oral metagenome | biome: human oral; feature: human-associated habitat; material: dental | place: China | collected 2146 ...
CACACCCCCACCACCACGCCACTCCCCCAAAACGGGAACCACTACCCATTGACACAATGGGAAACATGCACTATAAGAATACCTCGCAGAATGCGAACGTGTAAAAGAAGCCCATTCCAGCAGACTACGGCTGCTAACCTTGAACCATGAGCACTTTAAAATCACAGTTTCATTGAATTTCTACGACTATCTTTTCGCATTCAACGAACACGCCGATAAAGAGTCGCCTTACAGTCCTGGCGCCTTTATGGCAATATCCGCATGGACTCTTCTCTTCGGCTATTTCATCGTTTTATTATTGAATGCAATCTTTCGATCTTACATACAATACACAAATAAAATTAAATCTGTAATAAAACCAATAATCATCTTCAATTTTCTAGAATTATTTTTCCATTTACTCTATATTTTGACTAGCGCAGAAAGAGATTTATCCTGGATTTCCTATCCTTCAATGGGTTCAGGAATAATTTTCATGTTTTTAGCATATATCTTCATTTCTGCATATACATTTGGGATTCCACACAGAATCCAGCAAAAGATTTGACCAACCGCCTCGGTCGCATACATCGTCCAGCCCGCCGGGCCTACCTGAAGATGGACACAACGATGGATCCCGTTTCCGTTCGGAGCCGCCGCCCCCGCCCGACGCCCGCTAGGAGGCGCGGTTGACGGCCATTCGCGCGAAGTCCACGAGGGCGTCGCGCACCGCGCTGGGCGGCACGCGGACCAGATGGTTCTCCGCGTCGGCCACCCAGGCGAGGGCCATCCTCTCCGTCTGCTCCAGAACGGGATGGCGGCGGAGCCGGTCCACGACCTCGCCGAGCGCCGCATCGGAGTTCAGGTCGGCGTGGTCGAGCTCGCGGAGGATCTCCTCCCCCGCGGCGTCGATGGTTCCCGCCTCCCGCTGTTCGCGCAGGAGGAGGACGGGCATCGTGTCGACGCCCTCGCGCAGGTCGGTGCCCGGGGTCTTGCCGGTCGTCGCGCCGTCGGAGCGGATGTCGATGACGTCGTCGGCGATCTGGAAGGCCACGCCCACGCGTTCGCCGTAGGCCGCCAGAACGTTCGCCAGCTCCTCGGAGCCGCCGGAGTAGAGCACCCCGTACATGGCGGAGGCCGCTATGAGGGACCCCGTCTTGTCCTGGAGCACCCGGATGTAGTGGCCCTTCGGGCTCTGCCCCTGCCGGACGCCTATGGTCTCGTGGAGCTGCCCTTGGCACAGCCGCTCGAAGGTCCGTGCGTGAAGGCGGACGGCGCGCGGCCCGAGCCCCGCCATGAGGATCGACGCCCGCGAGAAGAGGACGTCGCCGGCCAGGATCGCCACGGAGTTGCCGAACTTCGCCTGAGCCGACGGTACGCCGCGGCGCATCGGAGCCTCGTCCATGACGTCGTCGTGGTAGAGGGAGGCCAGGTGGGTCAGCTCGACCACCACGGCGGCGTCGTAGACGGCGGGGTCCTGGGGCCGGGGGCCGAGCTGCGCGGCCAGCAGGACGAGCAGAGGCCTGAGCCTCTTGCCCCCGGCCTGCGCCAGATGCGACGTGGCCGGATCGACCTGCAGATCGTCGAAGCTGACCTGGGCGGCCAGCATCCGCTCGACCACGTCCATCTGCGCGTTCAGCCCCTCGGCCAGCGCTCCTTGCCCGAAACTCACGCTCAAAGCATAAACGCCTTGGCCTCACCGAGGAAGTTCATCAACGGGCCCGGCACGATTCCCAGGAGGAGCGTGCCCACGGCGCACACGCCTATCGCGACGGCCGAATAGCCCTCGGAGGCCACGGGGACGGCGTAGTCGTCGGGTTCCTGGAAGAACATCATGAGGATGAGGCGGAAGTAGAAGAACGCGGTCGCGGCCGAGGCCAAGACGGCCAGGACGACGAGCACCGCCAGCCCGCCCTCGACGCCCGCCGCGAAGACCTGGAACTTCCCGATGAAGCCGCCCGTCAGCGGGATGCCCGCGAAGGACAGGAGGAAGATCGCCATGGCGCCGGCCAGGAACGGGTCCTTCCTGCCCAGGCCCCTCCACCGGTCGAGGGCCGTGGCCTCCCCGACGATCCCGGCGCCCTCGGCCCGTTCGCGCACGAGCGCGACGACGCCGAAGGCCCCCACCGACGCGAGCCCGTAGGCGAGCAGGTAGAAGGCGACGGCCTCGATGGCCGCGGAGTGGAAGGCCGAGACTCCGATGAGCATGAAGCCCGCATGGGCGATCGACGAGTAGGCGAGCATCCGCTTGACGTCCGACTGGACGATCCCGCCGACCGTGCCCACGAGCATCGTCACGATGACGATCGTCCACAGGGCCGGTGTGATCTCCCACTCCACGCCGCGGCCGACGATGTAGAGGAAGCGCAGCATCGCGGCGAAGGCGGCGATCTTCGTGCCCGCCGCCATGAACCCTGTGATCGGGGTCGGAGCCCCCTGGTAGGCGTCGGGCGTCCACGAGTGGAACGGGGCCGCGCCCACCTTGAACAGCAGGCCGACGAGCACGAGGACCACGCCGGCGACCAGCAGATAGTCCATGCCTGTGACGTTGATGAGGGCCGTGGCGATGGCGACGTAGTTGAGCGACCCCGCGTAGCCGTAGAGGAGCGCGACGCCCATGAGGAAGAAGGCCGAGGAGAAGGCGCCCAGGAGGAAGTACTTCATCGCCGCCTCCTGCGAGAGCGCGCGCCGGCGCCGGGCCGTCGCGCACAGGACGTACAGCGGAAGCGAAAGCACCTCCAAGGCGATGAAGAGCGTGAGCAGGTCGCCCGCCGACGTGAAGGCCAGCATGCCCCCGACCGCGAAGAGGGCGAGCGGGAAGACCTCCGTCTGTTCCAGGCCCGCCGCGGTCGCCTCGCGCTCCTCCAGGGAGCCCGGCTGCGTGGCCGCCGAAGCCGCGAAGGAGCCCTCGCGGGAAACCGTGCGGTCGGCGATCACGAAGAGCGCCACGAGCGCGCAGACCAGGATGACCGTCTGGAAGACGAGCGCCGGGGCGTCCTCCACGAAAGTGCCGATCAGCGGAGGCGTACCCTTGCCCGCCGCCTTGGAGACCTCCGAGGACGAGCCGCCGGCCACCGCGACGAAACGCGGGCCTGCGCCGCGCACGTGGACCAGGCGCCACACGACCGCGCCCAGCGCCCCCGCGACCGCCGCGAAGGACAGGACGATCTGCACCCCGCGCCGCGCCGACCGGGGAAGGAAGGCCTCGAACAGAACGCCGACGACGGCCGAGCCCAGGACCACGAGGAGCGGTGTGAGAGCCGCCCACGCGATAGCAGGAGTTGTCACTTCGTGCTCCCTTCGTCATCGTCGGTCTTCACCGGGCTGCTGTGCGCCCCCGTAGTCCCCGGGGTGCTGTCCTCGGCGAGGGTGGCGACGATCGTCGACGACGCGCCCGCCACGTCGTCGACGGCGTCGATGACCAGGCCGGGCGCGAAGCCCAGGGCGAGCATGGCGGCCACGAGGATCCCCGAGACCGTCTTCTCGCCGGCGTCGAGGTCGCGCGGCCGCGGGCCGGGGCCTTCCGGCGGCGGCCCCGTGAAGACCCTCTGGTATGGCAGGAGGATGTAGACGGCCGCGAGGATGACGGCCAGCACGGCCGCGCAGGCCGGAACCGGGTGCCTCGCGAAGGTTCCGACCAGGACGAGGTACTCGGGGACGAAACCGGACAGGCCCGGAAGGGCTATCGTCGCCAGGCCGGCGGTGAGGAACACCCCCGCGATGAGCGGGGTCGCCCGCTGCCATCCGCCGTAGCCTCCGATCGCGTACCCCGGCCCGCGCCGGCCGAGGAAGCCGACCGTCAGGAACAGGGCGCTCGTGGCCACGCCGTGGGCGACCATGTAGACGATGGCCCCCGTCATCGCGGTGTGGCTCCCCGAGAAGACCCCCAGGACGATGAAGCCGAAGTGGCTGACCGACGTGTAGGCGACCAAGCGCATGAGATCCTTCGAGGCGATCGCCATGAACGCCCCCCAGAGGATCGAGACGACCGCGATGGCCATGATCAGCGGAGCGCCGTCGTGGGACGCCTTCGGGAAGATCGGCAGGCACAGGGAGATCATCCCGAAGACGCCGAGCTTGTCGAGCACGCCCACGAGCAGGGCGGACGTGCCCGGCGGTGCCTGCTCGGCGGTGTCGGGAAGCCAGGTGTGCACCGGGAACAGCGGGGCCTTGATGGCGAAGGCCAGGAAGAAGGAGGCGAAGATCCACAGCCGCGGGCCGGCGCCGTGCCCCGCGAGGGTGTCGACGAGGAACAGCCGGGAGGAGCCCTTGACGTCCGAGCTGGCGGTCACCGCGAGTCCGATCACTCCGGCGAGCATGACGAGCCCGCCGAACAACGAGTACAGGACGAACTTGATCGCCGCCCGGTGCCTGCCCTCGCCCCCGTAGCGGGCGACGAGCACGTAGACGGGGAGGATCATCAGCTCGAACAGGACGTAGAAGAGGAAGACGTCGCGGGCCGCGAAGATGGCGATCACGATCGCCTCCAGGGCCAGGATCCACGCTACGTATCCGGCGGCGCGGTCCTCGCCCTGATCGCTCAACTCGTCCCGGGCGGCGAGCAGGACGAGCGGGACGAGGAAGGTCGCCAGGCCGATCATGACCAGACCCATGCCGTTGACGCCCCAGGCGATGCTCGCCCCGATCGGCGGAATCCACGAGTAGGTCTCGGACAGCTGGACCGTCCCGGCCCTGTCCATGTCGAAGTCGAAGGCGGCCGCGGCGAGGAAGGCGAAGAAGATGAGCGCCGACAGGCTGACGCCGAAGGGCAGGGCGGCCTTCCGGGCGGGTTTGACGGCCCACAGGGCGACCGCCCCGAGGAGGGCGACGAGGATGAGGGCGGTCAACCAGGGGAAGGACGCCTGCATCGCTTGAGCCTCATTCGTGTTCATGGTGCTTTCCTCTCCCCCTCACAGCCGCGTGCCCAGGGCGACGATCAGGGCGACGACCACGCCGGCGATCATGTATCCGGCGTAGGAGCGCGCATAGCCGTTCTGCAGCCGGACGAGCAGGCGGCCGGCGCCCGCGGTCCCGCTGGCCACGCCCTCGGCTGCGCCGTCCACGACGTGGGAGTCGAGAGCCGCGACGGCGCCGGTGAGGACGATCCCGGGCTTCATGACCGCGTTCTCGTTGAAGGCGTCCTGATACAGGTCGCGGCGCGCCGCCCTGACCAGGGCGTTGGCCCGCGGAGCGGTCGCGGGGACCTCGCCGGCGGCGTACATGCGCCAGGCCACCGCCACCCCCGCGGCCACGAGCACGAGCGTCCCGCCGGTGATGACCGGGACCGGCAGGACCGGCTCGCCGTGGGCGGCCCGGCCGACGACCGGCTCCAGCCAGCCGACGAACCCGACGGCGTTGAGGGCCAGGCCCAGGACGGCCGAGCCGACCGCCAGGACGATCTGCGGCACGTACATGGAGGCGGGGGCCTCGTGCGGATGCCGAGCTCCCTTCCCGGCGGTCGGGAAACGCCGCTCGCCGTGGAAGATCATGAAGTACAGGCGCGACATGTAGAAGGCCGTCAGGCCCGCGACCGCCATCGCCAGAGAGCCGAAGACCCACGGCTTGACGCCCTGGCCGGTGAACGCCGCTTCGATGATCCTGTCCTTCGAGAAGTACCCGGACAGGAGCGGGAAGCCGATGATGGCCAGATACCCGAAGAGGAAGGTGATCCACGTGATCGGCAGGAACGCGCGCAGGCCGCCGAAGCCGCGCATGTCGACTTCGTCGTCCATGGCGTGCATCACCGAGCCGGCCCCCAGGAACATGTTGGCTTTGAAGAAGCCGTGCGTGACCAGGTGGAAGATCGCGAAGGCCGCCCCCGCCGGGCCGAGGCCCGCCGCGAGCGTCATGTAGCCGATCTGGGACATGGTCGAAGCCGCTAGGACCTTCTTCATGTCGTCCTTCGCCGCTCCCACGACGGCGCCGAACACGAGCGTGATCGCGCCGACGACGGCCACGACTAGCTGAGCCGCGGCGGTTCCGGCGTAGATCGCGCCCGAACGGACCATGAGGTAGACGCCCGCGGTGACCATCGTCGCCGCGTGGATGAGGGCCGAGACCGGAGTGGGGCCGGCCATGGCGTCGCCGAGCCAGGCCTGGAGAGGGAACTGCGCGGACTTCCCGCAGGCGCCGACGAGGAGGAGGACGCCGACGGCGGTCAGAACCGCCGTCGAGGCCCCGGAAGCTTCGGGGAGGACCCGGTCGAAGTCGACGGACCCGAAGTGGGCGACCATCGCCATCATGGCGAGGATGAGGCCCACGTCCCCGACGCGGTTCATCACGAAGGCCTTCTTGCCCGCGGCGGCGTTGGCCGGGACCTGATTCCAGAAGGAGATGAGCAGGTAGGATGCCAGGCCCACGCCCTCCCAGCCGACGAACATGACCAGATAGGAGTCGCCGAGCACCAGCAGGAGCATCGAGGCGACGAAAAAGTTGAGGTAGGCGAAGAAGCGGCGCCGGGCCGGATCGTGCGCCATGTACCCCACCGAGTAGACGTGGATGAGCGTGCCGACGAAGGTCACGAGCATGACGAAGGTGACGGAGAGCGGGTCGACGCGCATGCCCACGTCCACGGACAGCCCTCCCGCGCCGATCCAGTGGTAGACGCGGGCGTCGAGCACGCGCGCCCCGCCGGGAAGCCCGAGCAGCTGGACGAGGACCGCGGTGCCCACCGCGAGGGAGACCGCCGACGCGGCGACGGCGAGCAGGTGGCCCCACCTGTCGGCAGCCCTGCCGGCGACCAGGAGGATCCCGGCGCTCACGAGGGGGACGGCCACGCACAGCCACACGAGGCCGGCCGCTCCCGTCGCCTCGGCCGCCCGCTGCGCTCCGGCCGCTCCGGCCTCAAGCCTGCCGGCGGCTCCGGTGCCGGGGATTGCGACCGCTCCGGCGGTTCCGGTTCCAAGTGCTCCGGCCGCGGCGCCCACGTGGGTGAGGAGTCCAAAAGTCACGTCACACCTCCGGTCAGTGCTTGAGCTGGTTCGCGCCGTCGAGAGACGCGGACCGGTGGGTTCGGAAGACGGCGACGACGACGGCCAGGCCCACGACGACCTCCGCCGCCGCCACGACCATGACGAAGAAGGAGACGACCTGCCCCTCGACGTTGCCCCACATGCGGGAGAAGGTCACGAGGGCGAGGTTGCACGAGTTGAGCATCATCTCCACGCCGAGGAGGGCGATGATCGCATTGCGGCGGGTGAGGACCGCCGCGCCGCCGATCGCGAAGAGAATCATGGCCAGAGCCACGTAGAACATGAGGTTCACTTCTTCCTCCTCGCCTTCCCGGACTTCTTAGAGCCCCCGGACTTCTTCTTGGAGGCTCCTGACCCCTTCTTGCCGGAAGCCCCGGACTTCTTCTTGCCGGAAGCCCCGGACTTCTTGGCCTTTCCGGAGCTTCCAGGCGCCTTCCCGCCGGAGTGCCCGACCCCTTCGGCCCTCCCGGATTCTCCGGACTTCTCCTCGGAGGCTCCGGATCCTTCGGCTCTCTCGGATGCTTCGGGCCCCTTGGACGCCCGGGGTTCCCCGGGCGTCCCGGCCCTCTCCGCATCGCCGGCCCGCTCAGGCTCCTTCGGCTTTCGGCTTTCGGCCTCCCCGCCAGTCTTCGCCTTCGGATCCGGGGGCTCGGGCCGGCCGTCCGCTCCGGCTCGGGCGTCGATTCGCCCGCCGGCGCCTTCGGAGCGGGTGTAGTCGGGGGCCTCCTCGCCGGGCATGCCGGGCAGGCGCGCGTTCGTCACCCGTGAGTTCACGCCGATGCCGGTCAGGTCCCCCCGGGCGGCCCGCGCCGCGGTGATGGGCGAGACCTCGGCGAGCGTCCGCGCCTGCCCGCGGATGCGCAGCACGCGCGAGACCGAGGCCTCCTCGATCTCGCCGCCCACGGTGAGCGCGGGGTCGGCCGCGGAATTCGACTCCGCGTACACGCCCGTCGGGGGCTTCTGGCCGATGTGGCGGCCGCGCTCGGCGAAGGCCCGCATCTTGGCCTCCTGCAGGGCGGCCTGGTCGAGCTTCCTGCGGGTGCGCTCGCGATGGGTGAGGGTCATGGCGCCGAGGGCGGCGACGATCAGGAGCGTGCCCGTCAGCTCCATGGCCAGGACGTGGTTGCCGACGATGGCGCGGGCGATGGCTCCCGGATTGGTGTCGGCGTTGGCCTGTTTCAACCCGGCCGCCTCGGGTTCGCGGGCCGCCAGGACCGCGCCGACGCCGATGACCACGAAGCCTAGGCCGCCCAGGACGGCGAAGATCCGGGGCCCGCGAAGGATCTCGTGGGTCGAGTCGGCGGCGTCGACGCCGATCATCATGAGAACGAAGAGGAACATCATGAGGATCGCGCCGGTGTAGACGGCCACCTGGACGACGCCCATGAACGGGGCCTCGAGCATGGTGTAGAGGAACGCCAGGCACACCATGTCGGCGATGACGCAGATGGCCGAGTAGACGGCGCGCCGGGTGATGAGCAGCCCGAAGACGGCCAGGGCGATCATGACGACGGCGATCACGCCGAAGAGGAGGGCTTCGCCGGTGGAGATGTGCAGGGTGGTGGTCTGCTGGCCCGTCATCGCTGCCTCCTCTCGGTGCGGGCGGCGGCGAGTTCGCGGTCCCCCCGTCCGTCTGTCCGTTCGGACGGTTCGCGCCCGCGGCCGGCGGAGCCCGCCCCCGACGCGGGGGGATCGACCGGGCGGGCGGTCTGGAGGGTCGGATCGTCGGGGCGGTGCTCGGCCACCCACGCGATCTGCTCGCGGGTGGGGCCGGCGACCTCGCCGCGGTAGTAGTCGGCGTCCGAGGTGCCCTCGACCATCGGATGGGGCGCGGCCAGCATCCCGTCCCGCAAAGGGGCGAGCAGCTGGTGTTTCTCGTAGATGAGGCCTTCGCGGGTGGGGCCGGCGAGCTCGTACTCGTTGGTCATCGTCAACGCCCGCGTCGGGCAGGCCTGGATGCAGAATCCGCAGAAGATGCAGCGCAGATAGTTGATCTGGTAGACCCGGCCGTAGCGCTCCCCCGGCGAGACCTGGTGGCCGGGGGTGTTGGGGGCGGCCTCGACGAGGATCGCGTCCGCCGGGCACGCCCAAGCGCACAGCTCGCAGCCGATGCAGCGCTCCAAGCCGTCGGCGTACCGGTTGAGCTGGTGGCGTCCGTGATACCGGGGCGCCGTGGGGACCTTCTGCTCGGGGTACTGCTCGGTGGCGACCTTCCGGAACATCGAGGAGATCGTGACGCCGTAGCCGGCCACGGGGGCGAAGAGCTCGCCTATCGGGCCCTTCTTCGGCCGGTCCCACAGCGCGGGGTCCGGCGGCGTCGGCCTCGGGGAGGCCTCGGCGCGCCGGTCGTCCGGAGAGAGCGGGGACTCGGGATCCGGGGATGTCGTCTCGTGGCTGTCAGTCACGGTCTGCCTCCTTTGCGGTGACTCGCTTCGCGCGCGGCGACGGCGGAAGGGACTGGCCGGGCAGCGGGGGAACCGGGAACCCGCCGGCGAAGGCGTCGAACTCCTCGTCGGGCCGGATGAATTCGCCGTCCCGAGGCTCCTCGTCCTCCGGCGGAGTCCTGTCCCCGATCAACAGGACGACGACCATGGCGACGAGGAAGGCGACTCCTATCCCGATGAAGAGCTGTTGGCGGGACAGCTCGGCGAAGGTCGTCACTCCCTGGATGAGGGTGACGGCGACGAGCCAGGCCAGCGAGACCGGGATGAGGACCTTCCATCCGAGCTTCATGAAGTGGTCGTATCGCATGCGCAGCAGCGATCCCCGCGTCCAGACGAAGAAGAACATGAAGGCCCACGTCTTGCCGAAGAACCAGAGCATCGGCAGCCAGCCGGTGTTCGGGTCGCCGTCCCACAGGGAGAAGACCCACGTCGTGACGGGGCCGGCGCGCCACCCGCCGAGGAAGACCGTCGTGGCGACCATCGAGACGTTGAGCATGTTGACGTACTCGGAGAGGTAGAACCATGCGAACTTCATCGAGGAGTACTCCGTGGTGTGCCCGGCGACGATCTCGCCTTCGGCCTCGGGGAGGTCGAAGGGAAGGCGGTTGGTCTCCCCGAACATCGAGACGAGGTAGATGACGAAGGCGGGGAAGAGCACGACGGCGTTCCACACGCCCCTCTGGGAGTCGACGATGCCCGAGGTCGACATCGTCCCGGAGGTCAGGAACACCGTGACGAGGGAGAGGCCGAGGGCGAGCTCGTAGGAGATCATCTGGGTGGCCCCGCGCACCGACCCGTAGAAGGGGAGGGTCGAGTGGGCCGACCAGCCGCCCAGGACCAGGCCGTACTCGCCCAGGGCCGCCACGGCCAGGACGAAGAGGACCGCGACGGCGGAGTCGGCCATCTGCAGGGGCGTCTCGTGCCCGAAGATCGAGACGGCGGGGCCCATGGGGATGACCGCCATGACGGTGAAGGCGCAGGTCGCCGCGATGACGGGTGAGAGGAAGTAGATGAGCTTGTCGGCGCCGGCCAGCCAGAAGTCCTCCTTGATCAGGAGCTTGAGGGCGTCGGCGAAGGCCTGCCCGAAGCCGAGCGGGCCGACCCGGTTGGGGCCCAGGCGGGTCTGCATGCGCGCCAGGGCGCGCCGCTCGACCCACAGGGCGAGGATGACGTTGAGGATGAGGAACACGAGGATGAACACTGCTTTGAGCGTCCAGATCCACCACGTGTCCTGGGAGAAGTCCGCGGTCTGCGCCGCGGCGTGGATGGACGGGGTCACTTGGTCACCTCCGCGTCGAGTCCGACTGTCGCGCCCGACCGGACGCCCAGCGCCGCGATCCGGCAGCCCGGCGAGTTCTGGGGGATCCACACGACGCCGTCGGGCATGGGCGCGCACACGACCGGGAGCACTGCGCTCCCGGCTGGCCCGTGGACGCTCACGCTCCCGCCCGGCTCGGCGCCCGCGGCCCGAGCGGTCGCCTCGGACATGACGGCCGCCGCCCTGCGGGCCGTCCCGGCCAGATGCGGTTCGTTCGCCAGCAGCGCGCCCTGCCCCAGCATGAGGTTCCATGTGGCCAGGACGGCGGTCGCCTTCGGAGCGCCCAGCCGGCCCGGGGCGGCGGAGCCGGCGAAAGCCGGGGCGGGCCGGGCTTCAACCGAACCAGCCGAGGCGGGCTCCGGCTCGCCTGGCTTGTCCGGGGCGGCGGGAAGGTCCGGGGCGGCGGGCCGCGCCCCGGACCACGCCGGGAATTCGAGGATCTGGGCGACGGCGGCGGCCAAGGTGCCCAAGCCGAGGTCCGCGCCCATCTCCCTCGCCAAGTCGTCGAGGACGATCCGATCGGGGAGCTGCGCCGAGGCGAGCGCCTGGCCGAACGGCCGGATGCGGCCCTCCCAGTTGACGAACGACCCGCCCTTCTCGACCGGCGGGGCCACGGGGAGGACGACGTCGGCGAGTTCGCCGACCTCGCTGGCGCGCACCTCCAGTTGGACGACGAAGCCCGCCGCCTCGACGGCGGCCCGGGCGTCGCCGGGGAGGTCGTCGAGTTCGACCCCGCCGATCAGCAGGGCGGAGAGATCTCCCGCGGCGGCGGCGGCGAGGATGGCCTGCCCGGACCGGCCGGGGGTCTCGGGGACGCGTGCGCCCCACGCGGCTTCGGCGTCGGCGCGCGCCGCCGGGTCGGCCACCGGGCGGCCGCCCGGCAGCAGAACGCCCATGGCGCCCATGTCGAGAGCGCCCCTGTCGCCGGCGCGGCGAGGGATCCAGGCCAGGCGCGCGCCCGTGCGCGCAGCCAGCCGCACGGCGGCCGAGAGAGCGCCCGGCGCCTCGCTGGCGCGCTCGCCGACGAGGACGACCCCCTTCTCGGCCAGCGCGTCGAAGGTGGGGTCCCCCGGGGCCAGGCCGTCGAGGACGGCGGCCTCCCGTCCGGGGGCCGCGGGGATGAGACGCGCCTGCATCTTCGCCGTCCCCCGGGTGGCGAAGGGCGCGACGACCGAGACCGCGGCCGTCCCTGCCAGCACGGCCTTGCGCAGGCGCAGGAAGACGCTGCCGCACTCCTCCTCGGCCTCGAAGGCGACGGCGAGCACGTGCCCGGCCGTCTCCAGGTCGGCGTAGGTCACGCCGAGGCCGGCCCCGGCGACCGTCGAGGCGAGGAAGGCGTCCTCCTCGGCGCTCTGCGGGCGGGTGCGGAAGTCGATGTCGTTGGTCCCCAGGACGACGCGCGCGAACTTCGAGTAGGCGTAGGCGTCCTCCATGGTCAGCCGCCCGCCGGTCAGAACCCCGACGCCCCTCCCCTCGCGCGCGCGGGCCAGCCCGCGGGCCGCGACGTCGAGGGCGTCGGCCCACGACGTCGGCACGAGCTCGCCGGACTCGTCGCGCACGAGCGGGTGCGTGAGGCGGTCGGCCCCGCTGGCCCATCGGAAGGCGAAGCGGTCCTTGTCGGTGATCCACTCTTCGTTGACGTCCGGGTCCTCGCCGGCCAGGCGGCGCAGGACCTCGCCGCGCCGGTAGTCGACGCGGATCGCCGATCCGGAGGCGTCGTGCTCTGTCACCCCGGGCACGGAGACGAGGTCGAAGGGGCGGGAGCGGAAGCGGTAGGCGGCGCTCGTCAGGGCTCCCACGGGGCAGATCTGGATGACGTTCCCGGAGAAGTAGGAGGAGAACGGCCTGCCCGACTCGTCCGCCTCGCCGGGCTCGAGCGGGCCCGTGGCGAATCCCTCGGCCATGCCCGGCGCCCCGCGGGAGCCGACGCAGCGCGACGCCGCCGCCTCGGGGCTGCCGCCGTCGGAGTCGGAGAAGTTCAGGACCCGCGCGTCGAAGTTTCCGATCTGCGAGCCGTTGAGCGAGCGGACCTCGAAGCGGGGGCTGCCGCCGCCCCGGCCCTGGAGGGCGATGAAGGGGTCGCCGGCGATCTGCGACTGGAAGCGCGTGCACCGCTGGCACAGGATGCACCGGTCGCGGTCCAGGAGGATCTGGGAGGAGACCTCGACGGGCTTGGGGTAGGTGCGCTTGACGTCGACGAACCGCGAGCTCTCCCGCCCGTCCGAGAGCGCCTGATTCTGCAGCGGGCACTCGCCGCCCTTGTCGCACACCGGGCAGTCGAGCGGGTGGTTGACGAGGAGGAACTCGATCATGCCCCGCTGGGCCTTGCGGGCCACCTCGGAGGTGTTCTGCGTGTAGACCTCCATGCCGGGGCTGACGGCCTCGGCGCAGGACGGGACGGGCTTGGGGCCCTTGGCCACGACCCCGTCGCGCCCGGGCCTGGCGACTTCGACCAGGCACTGCCTGCACGCGGCGACGGGCTTGAGCAGCGGGTGGTCGCAGAAGCGCGGGATCCTCACGCCGATCCGCTCGGCGGCGCGGATGATGAGCGTCCCGGCGGGAACCGTCACCTTCTGGCCGTCGATCGTGAGGTTGACGAGCTGGACCGCCTCCTCGACTCGCTTCTCCTCGATCGTCATCGGACGGCCACCTCCCCGAAGAGCGTCGTCTTCTCGTAGGGGAAGAGCTCGCGGGCGGGGGTCGTGCAGCCCGCCTCGAACTCGTCGCGGAAGAGCTCGATTCCGGACCTGATCGGCGTGGCCGCGGCGTCGCCGAGCGCGCAGAACGAGCGGCCCGCGATGTTCCCGGCGATCTCGTAGAGAAGGTCGACGTCGCCGGGCCGCCCCCTCCCGGCCTCCAGGCGGTGCATGATCTGGCGCATCCAGTACGTCCCTTCGCGGCACGGCGTGCACTTGCCGCACGACTCGTGCTGGTAGAAGTCCGTCCAGCGGGAGATGACCCGCACCACCGAGACGGTCTCGTCGAAGACCATGACGGCCCGCGTCGCGAGCATCGACCCGGCGCCGCGCACCCCGGCGTAGTCGAGGGGGACGTCCAGCTGCTCGGGCGTGAACAGGGGCGCGGAGGATCCCCCCACCCCCCAGAACTTCAGGCTGTGCCCCTCGCGGACGCCTCCCGCCAGGTCCATGAGGGAGCGACCGGTGATCCCGATGGGAGCCTCGTACTGCCCCGGCCTGGAGATGTGGCCTGACAGGGAGTAGAAGACATGGCCCTTGCTCGTCTCCGTCCCCATCGCCTGGAACCATTCGACGCCGTTGCGCACAATCCCGGGAACCGAGGAGATGGTCTCGACGTTGTTGATGACGGTGGGCCTGGCGTACAGGCCCTCGGCCGCCGGGAAAGGCGGCTTCAGGCGCGGCTGGCCGCGGCGGCCCTCGAGGGAGTCGAGGAGGGCCGTCTCCTCGCCGCAGATGTAGGCGCCGGCCCCCGCGTGGACGGTGATGTCGATGTCGTAGTCGCCCCTGGGCCCGCAGCCCTTGCCGATCAGCCCGGCCTCGCGCGCCTCGCGGACCGCCGCGAGGAGGCGCCGGTAGACGTGGACGACCTCGCCGCGCAGGTAGACGAAGCCGTGGTTGCCGCCGACGGCGAGCAGGCAGATCGCCATGCCTTCGATGAGGGCGTGCGGATTGGCCATGAGCGCGGGGACGTCCTTGCAGGTGCCCGGCTCGGACTCGTCGGCGTTGACCACGAGGTAGCGGGGGCCGCCGTCGGGCGGAGGCAGGAAGCTCCACTTCAGGCCCGTCGGGAATCCGGCGCCGCCGCGGCCGACCAGGCCGGAGTCCTTGACGAGCTGGGTCAGCTCCCCCGGGCCGTAGCCCCACGCCTTGGCCAGGCCCTCGTATCCGCCGCTGGCGCGGTAGGCGGCCAGCGTCCACGGACGCGGTGCGTCCCACGTGTCCGAGATGACCGGGGCGAGCGCTCCCGGGGCTGAGAACTCGCTCATTTCACCCTCCCTTTCGCGGGGGCGGCCCATCCGCGTTCGCGCGCGAGCCGCAGCCCCTCCAGCGACGCGGGCCCGGCGGCGGGCCCTTCGTCGGCGTGCCCGTCCTCGAAGCCCGCGAGCACCCGCTCGGTCTCCTTGAAGGTGTGGACCTTGTCGGCCCCGCGGGTGGGGTGGATGTCGCGTCCGGCGCGGATGTCGTCGACGATCCTCAGAGCCGAGGCGGGCGTCTGATTGTCGAAGAACTCCCAGTTGACCATGATGACCGGCGCGTAGTCGCATCCGGCGTTGCACTCGAGGGCTTCGAGGGTGATCCTGCCGTCCTCGGTGGTCTCGTCCGAGCCGACGCCCAGGTACTCGGTGAGCGTCTCCCAGATGACGTCGCCCCCCATGACGGCGCACAGCGCGTTCGTGCACACCCCGACGTTGTACTCGCCGTTGGGGTGGCGCCGGTACTGGCTGTAGAAGGTCGCCACGGCCGAGACCTCGGCGCGGCTCAGGCCGAGGATGTCGGCCGCCAGGGCGATCCCCCGCGGAGAGACGAAGCCGTCCTCGGACTGGACGAGGTGGAGGATCGGCATGAGGGCCGACCGGGCGACCGGGTAGCGCGCGATGATCTCCTGCGACTCGGCGCGCAGCCGCGCCTCGACCTCCGGAGCGTATTCCTGCATCAGCGATCAACACCTCCCATGACGGGGTCGATGGAGGCCAGGCAGACGATGGCGTCGGCGAGCAGGCCGCCTTCGGCCATCATCGACAGGCCCTGGAGATTGTGGAAGCCCGGGTCGCACACGTGGACGCGGTAGGGGCGGGTCCCGCCCGAGGAGACGATGTGGCACCCCCACACGCCCTTGGCGTGCTCGACCATGGCGAAAGCCTGGCCGGCCGGGACACGGAACCCCTCGGTGACGAGCTTGAAGTGGTGGATGAGGGCCTCCATGGATTCGGCCATGATCTCGCGCACGTGCTCCGAGGCGGTGCCCTGCCCGTCGGTGGCGATCGACAGGCGCGCGGGCCAGGCGATCTTCTTGTCGGCCACCATGACGGGCTCGCCCTGGCTGGCGTCGAGGAGGTCGAGCGCCTGGTAGACGATCCGCAGCGACTGATAGCACTCTTCGAAGCGGATCATCGCGCGGTTGTAGGCGTCGGACTTGTCGCGCACGGGCACGTCGAACTCGTAGTCCTCGTACCCGCAGTAGGGCTGGGATTTGCGCAGGTCCCAGGCCAGCCCCGCGGCCTTCAGGCCCGGGCCCGTCTGGCCGAGCGCCATCAGGGCCGACAGCGAGAGCACGCCGACGTCCTGGAACCGCGCCTTGAAGATCGGGTTGGCCGCGACGATGTCCTCCATCTCGGCCGTCCCCCGGCGGATGTTCGGCAGGAGCCCGCGGATGTAGTCCGTGGTCCCCTCGGGGACGTCCTCCAGGACGCCGCCGGGGCGCACGAACTCGTTGTTCATGCGCAGGCCCGAGATCCTCTCGAAGATGCGCAGGATGTCCTCCCGGGTGCGGAAGGCGATGGTCATCATCGTGGTGGCGCCGAGCTCGTTGAGGGCCGAGCCGACGGCCACGAGGTGGGAGGCGATGCGCTGGAGCTCCATGAGCAGGACGCGGATCTGGCTGGCCCTGCGGGGCACATCCCCCTCGATCCCGAGCAGCCTCTCCACTGCCAGGCAGTATCCGACCTCCTGGAAGAAAGAGGCGACGTAGTCCATGCGCGTCACGTAGGCGACGCCCTGAGTCCACGTCCGGTACTCCATGTTCTTCTCGATGCCGGTGTGCAGGAAGCCCGTGGCGCCGCGGATCTCCCGGACGTATTCGCCGTCGAGCTCGATGAGGAGGCGGTAGACGCCGTGGGTCGAGGGGTGGACGGGCCCGAGGTTGACGACGATGCGCTCCTCCGCCATCTGCGCGGCCTCGTCGGAGATCTCGTTCCAGTCCCCGCCGACGGCGGTGAAGTTCGGCAGGCCGTCGAGCTCCTCCTCGGTGGCCCCGCCCGTTGCGTGGAAGTTCGCGCTCATCAGCTGTAGTCCCTCCGGGTGTCAGGCGGCGGGACGACCGCGCCCTTGTATTCGACCGGGATTCCCCCCAGGGGGTAGTCCTTGCGCTGGGGGTGGCCGATCCAGTCGTCGGGCATGGCCGTGCGGGTCAGGCCCGGGTGGCCCTCGAAGACGATCCCCAGCAGGTCCCAGGCCTCGCGCTCGTGCCAGTCGTCGCCCGGGTAGACGGAGACGATCGAGGGGATGCGGGGGTCGTCCTCGGGGCAGGTCGTCTCGACGGCCATGTACCGGTTGTGCGTGATGGAGAAGAGCGGATAGTAGCCGTGCAGCTCCCGCCCGGCGTCCTGGGGGTAGTGGACGCCGCAGACCCCGAGGCACAGCTCGAAGCGCAGGTCCTGGTCGTCGCGCAGATGGCGGGCCACCCGCACGAGGTGCTCGCGCGCCACGAAGACCACCAACTGCCCGTTCTCGACGACGACCTTCTCGACGACGTCGTCGGGGTCTAGACCGTCGGCCGTCAGCAGTTCGGCGAGGACGGCGACGACGTCGTCGAACCACCCCCCGTAGGGAGGGGAGGAAGGCTCGGCCACGGTCTCGGTGCGGGCGAGCCCCGTGAAGCCGGAGGTGTCGCCCGAACCCTTGACCCCCCACATGCCTTGGACCCTGCGGACCACGTCGGGGCCGAGCGCCCCCGCCTCGCTCAGCGGCTCGAGGGCGCCGTCGTCGCTGTCGTCGCTCACGCCAAGAGTCCTTTCATCTCGCGGAGGGGCGGCGCCTCGAGCGCCGCGGCCTCGGCGGCCTGCGACGCCGCCAGACGCGCCCTCTTCGTCAGCTTGTGCCCGCGCTTGACCTGCTCTCGCAGTTCGAGGATCGCGTTGATGAGCATCTCGGGGCGCGGCGGGCAGCCCGGCAGGTAGATGTCGACCGGGACCACGTGGTCGCAGCCCTGCACGATCGCGTAGTTGTTGAACATGCCGCCCGAGGAGGCGCACACGCCCATGGAGATCACCCATTTGGGGTCGGCCATCTTATCGTAGACGTCGCGTACCACGGGGGCCATCTTGTGGCTCAGGCGCCCGGAGACGATCATGAGGTCGGCCTGGCGCGGGGAGGCGCGGAAGACCTCCATGCCGAATCGGGCGGCGTCGAAGCGCGGCGTGCCGAAGGACATCATCTCGATGGCGCAGCACGCCAGGCCCATCGTCACCGGCCACTGCGAGCGCGTGACCGACCAGTTGGCGACGTTCTCGACCGTCGTCAGGAAGACCCCCTGGGAGCCGTCGCGTGCCATGTCTACCCTTTCAGTCCCACTCCAGGCCACCGCGGCGCCATTCGTAGACGAAGGGCACGGTGATCAGGAAGATGAATGCGAGTACGGCGATCATCCCGAAGACGCCGAGCGCCCCGAAGGACACCGCCCACGGGTACAGGAAGACCACCTCGATGTCGAAGATGATGAAGGTCATCGCCGTCAGGTAGTACTTGACGGGGAATCTGCCCGCTCCGCCCGCCGAGGGGGTCGCCTCGACTCCGCATTCGTAGTTCTCGAGCTTGACGCGGTTGCGCCGCTTGGGCCCCAGGATCGCGCTGATGACCAGGCCGCCGACGGCCAGCCCGCCCGCCGCGGCGATCATGACCAGGAGCGGAACGTACGGGTTCATGCGCTCACCGCCCTTTCCTCTTCGAAGTGAGTGCGCGGGCGGACGGCCGCCCGGCCCGATGCGGCCGCGCGGCGGCCCGCCGGCCCGGCGACGCTCGCGGCGTCCGTGTGGATGCTCATGCCTTGGGCACCGCCTTGGCCAGGGCGGCGATGAGCCGGTCCATCCAGTCGCCTCCCCGGCGGTCGTAGCAGTCGGAGAGGAGCTTCATGACCAGCCGCATGAGGGTGGGGCGGCCGAGTCCGTAGGCGACGCACGCGCGCATGACCCGCGGCCGCTCGATGAGGGCCGCGAAGGCGCGCCCCAGGCTGTAGTACCCGCCGAGTTCCTCGCGCACGGCCGAGGGGTAGGCGGCCAGGGCGCGGTCCTGGGCGGTGACCGTGCGGCGCGCGGCGGCCTGGACGAGGGCGTCGGCCGCCAGGCGCCCGGCCTGCAGGGCGTAGGCGATCCCCTCCCCGTTGAAGGGCGAGACCATGCCCCCGGCGTCCCCTACCAGGAGCAGCCCGTCGGCGTAGTGCGGCTTGCGGTTGAAGGCCATGGGGAGCGCGGCGCCGCGGAGCCGGCCGACCTGGTTGTCGGGCGTGAACCCCCACTCTTCGGGCACGTTGGACATCCAGGCCGCGAACATCGCGCGGTAGTCCAGGCCCGTCGGCCTGGCCGTGGAGGAGAGCGACCCCAGGCCGACGTTCACCAGGCCGTCGGAGAGCGGGAAGATCCAGCCGTACCCGGGCATGAGGTCCGACCTGCCCGGCGCGCCCTCCCACAACTCCAGGTGCGATTCCATCACGGTGTCGGCGGACCGGGGCGAACGGAAATAGGTGCGGTGGGCCACTCCCATGGGGCGGTTGACGTCCCTCTCCCGCCCGACGGACGTGGCCAGGCGGGCCGAGACCCCTCCGGCGTCCACCACGAACGGGGCGCGGAAGGTCAGGGCCCCGTCCGGGCGGCGGCTGGGCGGGCCGTCCTGCCCGCGCGGCTTCGCGGTCACGCCGACGGCCCTGCCGGTGCGGCGATGGCGCAGCGGGCCGGTGACCGTCACGCCCTCGTGGATGACGGCGCCGCTGGCGCGGGCGCGGTCGGCCAGCGCGGCGTCGAGGACCTCGCGCCGGCAGGCCAGCCCGTAATTCGGCATCGAGGCGACCTCCGGCCAGGGGATCTCGACCGTCCGGCCGCCGCCGATGGCTCGCAGCCCCGTGTTGCGCGCCCAGGATCCGGTGTCCACTCCCATGCGGATGAGCTCGGAGACGGCGCGCGGGGTGAGTCCGTCTCCGCAGACCTTGTCCCGCGGGAAAGCGGATTTCTCCAGGACGACGACGTCCAAGCCCGTCTGGGCGAGATAGTGTGCCGTTGAGGTGCCGGCCGGCCCCGCGCCTACGATGACGACGTCGGCTTCGACGTCGGCTTCGGTGAGCATCGCACCCCCATCCTCGGTCCCATAACGCCGCTCGATCGCGTTCATCCTACGTTAACGATAACGGCATACGAAATAATCTTTACGCAAATATTTCCTTGCAGAATTCGGGGAATCGCGCGGTCGCGCGAATTCCGCCGGCGCTTGCCCCGCGGCCCGCCGGCGGCCGGGCGCTGCACGTCACAATTCGCGGCCGGGTCCCTCCCGGGCTGCCCGCCCGGGAAAGGCGTGGACGCGCGGGCGTCGTGCGCCGCAGATGTCGCGCGCCGCAGATTGGAAAATGACGGAAGGGCCCTGCGCCCCGCTTCTCATCACCGCTCATCGGAGCCGGTCCTCCCCCGGGACGCGGGCTACGCCGGCGGGCGCACGGCACGGTGGATGGCGACGATGCCCCCGGTGAGGTTCCGGTAGGCGACGCCGCGCCAGCCGGCCTCCTGGATGAGGCGGGCCAGGTCCTCCTGGCCGGGCCAGGCCAGGATGGATTCGGACAGGTAGCCGTAGGCGGCCGCGTCGGAGGCGAACGCCCGGGCCACGGCCGGGAGGACCCGTTCGAGGTAGCCGTCGTACAAGGCGCGGAAGGGCGGCCAGGCGGGCCGCGAGAACTCGGCCACGACGAGGCGCCCGCCCGGTCTGGTCACGCGCAGCATCTCGCGCAGGGCCAGGAGCGGATCGCTGACGTTGCGCAAGCCGTAGGAGATCGTCGTGACGTCGAAGCCGGCGTCGGCGAAGGGGAGGCGCAGGGCGTCTCCGGCGACGCAGGGGATGTCCGGGTGGCGCCTGCGGGCTTCGGCGAGCATGCCGAGCGAGAAGTCGCACGCCACCGCGCGGGCGCCCCTGGCGGCGTAGGCGGCGGTCGAAGTCGCCGTCCCCGCGGCCAGGTCCAGGACGGTCAGGCCCGGGCGGGCGCCGACGGCCGCGGAGACGGCCTCCCGCCACACCCTGACCTGGCCGGCCGTGAGGACGTCGTTCACCAGGTCGTAGCGGGAGGCGACGTCGTCGAACATGCCCGAGACATCGGAGGGGTTCTTCGTGAGCGTCGCGCGCCGATCCATGACCGGTATTCAACCACCGAGGGACCGGCCCCGGCCACCGCCCGGCGGGTAGAATGGCTGCCCGTGGCCGTCTCGGACTGGATCGAGGGCGCCCGCCCCCGCACACTGCCCGCCGCGATCGCCCCCGTCGCGGCCGGGACGGCGGTCGCGCTCGGGCACGGCGGGGCTTCGGCCCCCCGCGCGGCCCTCGCCGCCGCCCTCGCCCTCTGCCTGCAGGTGGGCGTCAACTTCGCCAACGACTATTCGGACGGGATCCGCGGAACCGACGACGTGCGCACCGGGCCTCCCCGCCTGACCGGCGGGGGGAAGGCCTCGCCGTCGTCGGTGCGCGCAGCCGCCTTCGCCTGCTTCGGCCTCGGCTCCCTGGTGGGCGCCGTCCTCGTCGCCCTGTCGGGCCGCTGGTGGCTGCTGGGCGTCGGCGCGGCGGCCGTGGCGGCCGCGTGGTTCTACACCGGGGGCAGGCGGCCCTACGGGTACATGGGCCTGGGCGAGGTCTTCGTCTTCGTGTTCTTCGGTCTCGTGGCCACCGCGGGGACGACCTTCACCCAGCTGCTGGGCGTGCCCTGGCAGTCGTGGCTGGCCGCGTGCAGCGTGGGCTCGATCGCCTGCGCGCTGCTCATGGTCAACAACATCCGCGACATCCCCACCGATGCGGCCTCCGGCAAGCGCACACTCGCGGTGCGGCTGGGGGATCGCCGGGCGCGAACGGCCTACGCCTCGGCCGTGGCGCTGCCGGTGCTGGCCGCCGCTGCCCTGTGGGGCGACCTGGGGGCCCTGACTCTCCTCGTCCTGGCCCCCTGCCTGCCGCTCGCCCGGGCCGCGATCCGCCCGGTGCTCTCGGGCGCGCGCGGCCTCGCGCTCATCCCGTCCCTGAAGGCCACCGGTTTCGTCGAGCTCGCTTACGGCGTAGCCCTGCTCATGGCGTACGCCATCGCCAGGCCATAAACTGAAGCCATGCCTCGCGTCGCACTAGCGATTTTCATCGTCGCGCTGTGGATATACGGTCTCATCGACTGCGCGCGCACGCCCCGCGCATCCATGCCCGGCCGCCTGCCCAAGTGGGTGTGGATGCTTTTGGCGCTGGTGCCCGTTCTCGGATCCCTCCTGTGGCTGGGTCTGTCATGGTGGGCAAAACACCCCGAGGGCCTGAGCGGAACGCTGAGCCTGGGGCGCCGATCCGGACCGCAGGCCTCCGAGCCGGCCCCCGTGGCCCCGGACGACGACCCGGAGTTCCTCGCCAAGCTCGACGCCCGCAACCGCTTCGCCGAATGGGAGCGCAGGAAAGAGCGGGAGCGCCGGGGCGAGGAGCCCGAAGGCGAAACGGACTCGGACTCGGCCCGGGCGAACGGCGAATCCGGCGATCTGGATGCCGAGCTGCGCGCCTTCCTCGAGGGGACGTCGGCGCGAGGGGCCGCGGACACGGGCCGCCCCGCGGAGGGAGAGGACCCCGGCGGGCGAGGCGCCCCCCGGCCCGGGGCCCCGGGCCGGACGGAAGCCGACGGGCCGGCGGCCGGGAACGGGGACCGCGACACCGGAAACTCCGATCCCTCGAATGGAACGCCCTCGTCGAACGGAACGTCGAACCGGCCCTGAGAGGCTCTGCCCTCCGTCCGTCCACTGGATGTCCGTACGCCTCCTGCGGACGGCTGATCCTAGGCGGCGCGGCCGCTGGATTTCCGGTTCACGGACGGCATGAACGCACGGCGGGCGGCACGCACGTCGGCACGGCGGGCGGCACGCACGTCGACGGATGACAGCGGACCGCCCGGCCTCATTGTGTGGACCGCGGCCCAGACCTAGTCGAGCCAGCTCTCCCCAGCCTACTCACTCTCCCGTGTGGACCGCGGCCCGGCTCTCCCCGGGAGTGACGTCCTTGGCTCGGGCCAGGAGGTCGGCGGCGGGCTCGTCGTATCCGACGCCGATGAGCTGCCTGCCGATGAAGCTCAGGGAGGTCACCGAGCACAGGGCGCACTGGCGGCGCCGGGGGTCGTGCGCGAGGGAACGCCCTTCGACGAAGCTCCTCATCGTCCAGATGGGAAGCTGGTGGGAGACGAGCACCGCCTCTCCGCCGTGCGCGAGATCCAGCGCCCGCCGCACTGCCGAGGACATGCGCTCGACGATGTCCGCGTAGGGCTCGCCCCACGAGGGCTTGAACGGGTTGGCGTACCACGGCCAGTACCTCGGATGGGCGAGGACGAGCCGGTTCCGGTTGACGTTCATCCCCTCGAACTTGTTGCCCGCCTCGATGAGGTCCGCGTCCAGAACCACGGGGAGCCCTCGGCGCCGCGCGGTGGGCAGCGCCGTCTCCTGTGCGCGTTCGAGCGGGGAGGAGACGACCAGCCGCACGTCGCGCCCGTCGAAGCGCTCGGCCACCCGGTCGGCCATGGCCCGTCCCAGATCGGTCAGGTGGAAGCCCTCCTGGCGCCCGTAGAGCTGGCCGGTCGGGTTGTCGACCTCCCCGTGCCGTACGAAGTGGACGACGGTGAGCTCGTCACCCATCATGTGCCTCCTTCTGCGCGTCGAACGCGGATCTTCAGCGGGCCGCCGTGCGCGGGCCTCGCCCTCACCCGTCGGACACGAGCGAGCACAGCCGCCCGAGCTCGAGCATGTTGTCGCTTCCGAGCTTGTCGATGAGGCACCGGCGCACGGCCTCGACGTGGGACGGAGCGGCTTCCACGAGCTTGCCGTAGCCCACGTCGGTCAGGACGCAGTTGACGCCGCGGCGGTCGTCCTCGCAGGGAATCCGACGCACGTACCCCTGGCTCTCCAGCCGCCGGACGGTGTGGGTGAGCCTCGACCTGGAGTGGACGAGCAGATCGGCGAGCGTCGACATCCGCAGCGTCCAATCGGCGGATTCGGAGAGGTAGGAGAGGACCTCGTACTCGTGCAGCGAGATCCCGTTGACGGTCTCCATGTCCTGGTTGAGCGTCTCCAAGACGACTGCCACGCCGCGGATATAGGCCCTCCACGCGACTTGCTCGTCCGGGGAAAGCCATCTGACATCTCCCATGTGCCCTCCTGGACGCGATGAGCGGCCAGGACTCCGTCGGGAGAAGGTAGAGGGCTCACGCGTCAATGTTCCCGTATGCCGATTTTCCATCGTGCCATGGCGGTTGGCGCCGACACCTCATACCCCTTGCGTCAAGCTTTTGCGGCAAGGGCCCGGCTTCTTCGGGCCCCACAGTCACCTCATCTCCCCGGCGCGAAAGTCACTTCTTGTTGCGCCGCTGGTGACGGGTCTTGCGAAGCAGCTTACGGTGCTTCTTCTTCGACATGCGCTTGCGGCGCTTCTTGATGACGGAACCCACAGGTTACCTCCGAATTCTGGGATGGGGCCGGGCCCCGGTTGAACAGTGCATATCGTAGCGCCTCGCAGGGCTCTGTGGGAATCGCGCCGATTCAGGCGGCTCCGCCTTCCGCACCCGCGCCGCTACTCGCCGACGGCGCGCGCAGCGTCGTCGTCCTCCACTCCCAGCATCGCGTCGATCGCCGTCTTGGGAACCCTGTACGAGCTGCCGAATCGGACGGCGGGCAATTCGCCCGCGTGCACCATCCGATAGACCGTCATGCGCGAGACACGTGTGAGCTCGGCAACTTCGGCAACCGTGTAGAACTGCGGTGCTTTTCGTGGCAGCTGCGTCATTATCCGTCCTGGTTGTACTAGAGGTCAGCCGGGTCCGCGCACAGGCTAGGGCCCTCGGAAAAGATTACATGAACCTTCACATCTGTCACATTCGTTCAACCGAATATCACAGGAGGAATGATACCCATAGACGGAGTCGAAGTGGGCGAGGCAGACGCACAACACCCATGATAAAGTACGCCGCCACGCAGAAGGGCCGGAGTCCGCCGTGGGCGAAGCGAATCCGCCAGCCCCGCCGCACAGGCCCCGAAGGCGCGCCGGCGCCGGCGCGCGGCCCGCGATCCGGCCGACACGCACGGGGCTTTGGGCCAGTCCCTCCATGGGTACTAGTGTTGCCGAAGGGCGGTGGGCTCGGGTCGCCGCCGGTGCGCCCGATACCGCCTCGCCCCCTCCGGCGGTCCGTGCCGTCGGAGGGCAATCGGAAACCGAGCGCGAGGAGGGGAATGTGCCGTCGACAGACCGCCCTCCCGCCTCCCTGCCCAACGCCGCTCCGAGTCTGAGGGCTCGGGGACGCGACCTCGTCGACACGGTCGCCCGCGAGTCGCCCGCCCGCCTGGCGCTGTGCGTCTTCTCGGCCATCGTTCTGGTGGTCACCGCGTTGCTGCAGATCCCGGCAAGCACGGCCACCGGCCACCGGGCCCCCTTCGTCGACTCGTTCTTCACCGCGATGTCGTCCGTGTGCGTGACAGGGCTGGTCACGGTGGACACGGCGACCTTCTGGTCCCCCTTCGGCCACACCGTGATCGCCGTCGGGATGATGATCGGCGGCCTGGGCATCATGACCCTCGCCTCGATCCTCGGCATGGCCGTCTCGCGGCACATCGGGCTGACGCAGCGCATGCTCGCCGCCTCCGAAACCCACTCCCGTCTGGGAGAAGTCGGTTCGCTCGTGCGCGCTGTGGTCGTCGTGGCTCTGAGCGCGCAGGCGGTGCTCTTCGTCAGCCTCATCCCCTTCTTCCTGCGCGAGGGCGAAGCCCTGCTCTCCGCGTTCTCGCATGCGGCGTTCATGGCGATATCGATCTTCAACAACGGCGGCTTCGTCATCCTGAGCTCGGGGCTCGCTCCGCATGTCGGGGACTGGGGTCTGACCATTCCCATCGTCCTGGGCACCGTCGTGGGCGCCTTCGGCTTCCCCGTCCTGCTGGACATGTGGCGGTGCGGGCGCGCGGCGCGCCGGTGGACGCTCACGACCAAGCTGACGGTGATCGCCTACCTCCTCCTACTCGTCCTGGGCGCGGTGCTCATCGGCGTCTTCGAATGGAACAATCCCTCCACGCTCGGACGGCTTCCCGTAGGCGAGCGCATCGGGGCCGCGCTCCTGCACTCCACCGACGCGCGGTCCTCGGGGCTGGCCACCCTCGACGTGGGGGCGATGTCCCAGTCGACGTGGCTCGTCCTGGACGGGCTCATGTTCATCGGCGGCGGTTCGGCGTCGGCCGCCGGGGGGATCAAGGTGACGACCTTGGCGGTGTTGGTCCTGGCCGTCGTCGCCGAAGCGCGCGGCGACCGCGACACCCAGGCCTTCGGCAAGCGCCTGCCCTCCGAAACGCTGCGGCTGGCGATCGCGGCGGCCCTCCTGGGGGCGCTGCTCGTGCTCGTCGGCACGATCGCCATGCTGCAGATCACCGGCATGCCGCTGTCGCAGACCCTCTTCGAGGTCATCTCGGCCTTCGCCACCTGCGGCCTGTCCACGGGCATGACGTCGACGCTCCCCGTGGCGGGCAAGTACGTCATCGCCGCCCTCATGTTCGCCGGGCGCACGGGGACGATGACCTTGGCGGCGGCCCTCGCCCTGCGCTCGCGGCGCCGCGTCATCCACTACCCTGAAGAACGACCGGTCATCGGCTGACCGCGGCCGGCGAACGGCCCGGTCACCGAGGACCGGACCATCGGCCGACCCTACAAGGAGCTCCCATGGCAAGAAAGCAGATCGACGACCGCGGCGTCCTCGTGGTGGGGCTCGGGCGCTTCGGAACCGCCATCGCCTCGACGCTGGACGGGCTCGGGAGGGACGTCCTGGCGATAGAGAGGGACCCCGACCTGGCGCAGCAGTGGTCGCACCGGTTCCGCATCATCGAGGCCGACGCCACGAACGTCGACGCCCTGGAACAGGCCGGCGCCCGCGACTTCAGCGTCGCCGTCGTCGGAATCGGGACGTCGTTGGAGGCCTCCGTGCTCGCCACCGCCAACCTCGTAGACCTGGGGATGTCGCAGATCTGGGCGAAGGCCACGTCGCGCTCCCACGGCCGCATCCTGCGGCGCATCGGCGCCCATCACGTCGTCTACCCGGAGTTCGACGCCGGAGCCCGCGTGGCCCACATGCTCTCGAGCAAGATGCTCGACTACATCGAGATGGAGGACGGCTTCTCCATCATCAAGATGCGGCCGCCGCGCGACATCCAGGGCTTCACCACCGCCGAGTCGAAGGTCCGCGAGCGCTTCGGCGTGAGGATCATCGGCGTGAAGTCGCCCGGGCAGCCGTTCGAGTACACGACTCCCGAGACGAAGATCGGGCCCGAGGACGTCATCATCGTCTCCGGGGACTCGTCCCTTCTGGAGAAGTTCGCCAACCGCTAGAATCGTGCGAATCCGCGGTTCGACCCCGCCGCGGCCCCGGGCCGTCGGTGGGGCGGTCTAGGGTGAGGGCATGAGCCCCAAAGCGCCTGCACCCGTCTTCACGTGCTCCGAATGCGGTTGGACCGCGCCCAAGTGGGTGGGCCGCTGCGCCCAGTGCGGCGCATGGGGCACCGTGGAGGAGCTCGGCGGCGAGGCAGCCGCGAGCCCGCAGGCCGTCGCGCCCGCCAGCCCGGCCACACCCATCACGGAGGTGGCCTCGGCCGCCTCCGCCAAGCGGGCTACCGGCGTGGACGAATTCGACCGCGTGCTCGGAGGCGGGCTGGTGCCCGGTGCCGTCGTCCTGCTGGCGGGCGAACCCGGCGTCGGGAAGTCGACCCTCCTGCTGGACGTCGCCGCCAGGGCCGCCGACGTGGCCGAAGGCTCGGGGCGCCCTCCGGTGCTGTACGTCACAGGCGAGGAGTCTGCGTCCCAAGTGCGCCTGCGGGCGGAGCGGATCGGGGCGTTGCATCCCCACCTGTATCTGGCCGCCGAATCCGATCTCGGCAAGGTCCTCGGGCACGTGAAGGGGGCCCGCCCAAGCCTCCTCGTCGTCGATTCGGTGCAGACGATCGCCGATCCGCGAGTGGACGGGTCGGCCGGCGGGGTCGCCCAGGTCCGGGCGGTCACGTCGGCGCTCGTGTCGGCCGCGAAGTCGCGGGGCCTGCCGGTTCTGCTGGTCGGGCACGTCACGAAGGACGGCTCGATCGCCGGCCCGCGCGTGCTCGAGCACCTGGTCGACGTCGTCTGCCAGTTCGAAGGGGACCGCCACTCCCCTCTGCGCATGGTCCGCGCGGTGAAGAACCGGTACGGCCCCACCGAGGAAGTCGGCTGTTTCGAGCTGGGCGAGGGCGGGATCGCGGGGCTGGCGGACCCGTCGGGGCTCTTCCTGTCGGCGAGGAACCGAACGGTTCCCGGCACGTGCGTGACGATGGTGCTGGAGGGGCGCCGGCCCATCCCCGTGGAAGTCCAGGCGCTCGTCGTGGCGAGCTCGTCCTCTCCGCGCCGCACCACCTCGGGGCTGGACTCCTCCCGTGTGGCGATGACGGTCGCGGTCCTCCAGTCGCGCCTGGGCTTCGAACTGGACCGCGCGGACGTGTTCGCTTCGACGGTCGGCGGGGCCCGGGCGGCCGAACCCGCCGCGGACGCCGCCATCGCGCTCGCCCTGGCGAGCGCCCAGCTGGATCTGCCGCTCGCTCCGGGGGTCGTGGCGGTCGGCGAGGTCTCGCTGACGGGCGAGCTGCGGCCGGCGACGGGCCTTCAGCAGCGTCTCGCCGAGGCGGCGCGCCTGGGCTTCACGACGGCCGTCATCCCCCGGATGAGCGCCGACGTGCGTCTGCCGGAGGGGCTGGCCGTCCGCCCGTGCTCGGATGTGGAAGAGGCGATGCGCACGGTTCTCCCCGTCGACGGATGAGGCGGGATCGACAGCTCAGGGGATGGGATCGGCTCAGCCGAGGGTGAAGGATTCCTTCGCGGCGGCGGCCGTCTTGTCCTGGAACGTCAGCTCAGCGACGTACGTGCCGGCCTTCGCGGTCTCGCCGCTGTTCCCGCACCCGGAGGCGGACGCCTTGCCGTGCCAGGTGAGGCGGACGCTGGCCGTGTAGTTGCGGTCGAGCAAGAGCTGTCTGTTCTCGGGGCCGGCTTTGCAGGCGGCCAGGGAGGCCACCTGGGCGCTTCCGCTCGTCACGTTGACCTGCAGATTCGACCATCCGGCGTTGATGTAACAGGGGTTGGTCGTGGATTTGTTGTGGAGCGTCACGTCGAAGACCACCGGCTGCCCGGCGGCCGCGTTGCGCGGTTTGATGGTCGTCTCGACCATGTTCGGATTGCACGCCACGGGCGAGTAGAGGTCCGAGGGCACCTCCTTGGCCGCTTCGTCGTGCGCGTTGAGCCGGGAGATGACGAAGCGGATCCCGACGGCCAAGGCGACCACGAGGAGGGCCGCGAGGGCTCCCATTCCGGCCAAGCGCTGGATCGCGCGCCTGCGGGCCGCCTCGCGGGCGCGCGCGGCCTGAGCCTGACGGGAGCCTCCTTGCGGGCGTTGGCGCGGATCCCGCTTGCCCGCTGGGGCCGCGCTCCGGCCCGGAGCCCTCCCCCGCCCGCCGGCCGGTCTGCCGGAGGGCGCCTTCTTCCTGCCCGCGGGCGCCGTCGATTCGCCGCTTGCGGCGGTTCGCGGTGCCTGCCTTCGGCCTGAACCCTGCCGCTCCGGCCTCCCGCCCGCCCGCTGCGCGGGACGCTGCGGGCGCCCGTCCCCGTCTCGACGCTCCGGGCGTCCCCGCCGCCTGGCTGCCGGGGCACGCCGCTCACTCTGACCAGGCTCGCCCCGGCCCGGCTGCCTTCGCGCCGTCTGCTTCCGGCCCTGCACCGGGCGGTCGCCAGCGCCGTGGCCTCGCTCGACGCGTCCATTCCGCCCCGTGCGCTCCGGAGCGCCGCTTCGCCCCCCGGACGCGCCGTCTCGCTTCGGTCCCTTCCTCCGCTGCGTCGCGGGCTCCCCCGTCTGCGGCACGTTCTTCCGCGTTTGATCCCGGCCTTCGGCGGAATCCCGCCGGCCTGAGCGCATGACATCCGACACGCGGACACCCTGCCAGAACCCCTTCTTCTCGCCCCTGGCGGGCCTCCCGCGCTGAGGGCCCTTTCCGGTTCGCCGGCTATCCGGCGAGCCCGACGAGGGGGAACCGTCCTGCCTGTCTGCATTCCCACGGGGTCGTGACTTTTCGGAGTCTTGATCCTTCACGAATGCCACGCTATCATCGGCCCCGCCGATACCCAGCGCCGACGCTTCGCCGGCGCGCAGCCAGGCCCTCGCTCCATCGCCTCCTTCGCGCTTTCATTCTCCGTCTTCTGCATTTTCCGTTCCCGCCTCTCCGCCGGCCGCTCCTCCATGGGGCACACTTGGCTCGTGCTCTTCGAACTCCTGGCCTGGTACTCCCGCCATGCGCGGCCTCTTCCATGGCGCGAGCCGGGAACCTCGCCGTGGGCGGTCCTCGTGTGCGAGGTCATGAGCCAGCAGACGCCCGTCAGCCGGGTCCTTCCCGCGTGGCGGGAGTGGATGGAGCGCTGGCCCGGCCCGCCGGAGATGGCCGCGGCCTCGCCCGCCGAGGTCATCCTCGCCTGGGGGAAGCTGGGCTACCCGCGCAGGGCTCTGCGCCTGAGGGAGTGCGCGGTCGCGATCACCGAGGGCAACGCCGGCGAACTGCCCCGCGAACGCGACGCCCTCCTCGCGCTGCCGGGGATCGGCCCCTACACGGCGGACGCGATCATCGCCTTCGCCTACCACCGCCGCTCCACGGTGCTCGACACGAACATCCGGCGCGTGCTCAGCCGCCTCCACGGCGCCGCCTTCCCGCCCGCGCACCTGCGCAAGGACGAGGTCGCCCGAGCGCAGGCCCTCGTCCCCGAGGAGGACGAACTCGCCTGGCAGTGGAACGCCGCGCTCATGGAACTGGGCGCCCTGGTGTGCACCTCGCGGTCCCCCGACTGCCCCGCCTGCCCGCTCGCCGACCGCTGTGCCTGGCTGGCCGCCGGACGACCGGAGAGCCCCGCCCCTCGCAAAGCGCAGGCCTACGCCGGCACCCACCGCCAGGCACGAGGGCGGATCATGGCGGCCCTGCGCACGGCGCACCGCCCGCTTCCGCGCGGCAGGCTCCTGGCCGACTCGGGGCTGCCGGAGTCCCGCTTCGCCCCGGCGCTGGACTCCCTGGTCGCCGACGGCCTGTGCGGCCGGACCGCCGACGGGTACTCCCTCCCGCCCGCCGCGAGGGCCCCGGGGAAGTAACCGCGAGCGGAGGAGGCACGAACGCGCCGAGGAGGCCGGCGGTGTCACGACGACAACATCGGAGAAGGCAAAATGGGCTCGACGCGCCGTCGACAGCGAGGCGCCGGCCGGACGCGTCACCTCATCCGCCGGCCGCGCCGCCTCAATTCGAGGTCGAGGACGGCCTGGGCGCATTCGTCGTCGAGGACGAGGTCCGTGACCGCCCCCGAACGCAGGACGGCGGCCAGGGCCGGGGCCTTGGCGGGCCCGGCGACCACGCACACGCGTTTGGATATCTTCGCGAGCTCGGCTGGCGAGGGCCCCGTCGTCCTCATGTTGATCTCGATATCCTCGTAAGACCCGTCGGCCCTGATGAGCACCGTGCACACGTCGCCGACGACGCCGTCGGCGCGCAGCTGGGCGACCTCCTCCTTCGACAGGTACCCGCCCGCGTAGACGTGCGAGGCGACGGGGGACGTGAAGGACCCCACGCCGAAGACCGCGATGTCGACGTTCCGGCCGATGTCCCTGACAGCCCTGATCGAGCGTTCGCGCCACATCGCCGTGCGGGTCTCCGCGTAGTCGAAGAAGGCGGGCACCGGGAAGGGCAGGACCTTGGCGTTGAACATGCGGCCGAAGTTCCCCAGGATCTCGCCGGCGTAGGGCAGGCCGGTGGTCGTCGGGTTGGCGGCCCCGTTGAGCTGGACGATCGTGACCTCGTCGACCTGTTTGGGGACCATGCGCTGCGACACGGCGGATATCGTGGTTCCCCATGCGATGCCCACCATCGTCGAGTCGGTCACCGCGTCGCTGATCGTGCTCCCTGCGACGGTGGCCACCCGGTCCAGGCGTCGCAGCTCGGAGCTGGGATCGGGCACCGGCACCACCGTCACCTTGACGCCGAAGAGCGCCCCCAGGCGGGACGCCAGCGACTCGTGGGGCTCCTCGGGCGCGTGAAGCGTGATGCGCACGAGGCCGTCTTCGCGCGCGGCCGCGAGCAGACGCGAAACCGTCGAGCGCGAAACGCCCAGTTTCCGCGAGATCGCCTCCATCGTCTGCTGTTCGACGAAATAGAGCAACGCTGCTTCGTAGGCAAGACTTCGTCGGTCGGATCTTTTCACCACTCGCTCATTGTGCACGATTTCCCAGAGCCTACCGCTCCGTCTGCACATACCTCCCCCGATTTTCGAGTCCTATTTCACATGACATAGGCTTTGAGATATGTTAGCGACGAAGCACAGCTGCGATCTCGTGGTCATAGGCGGGGGCGCCACAGGCGTCGGCGTGGTCCGAGATGCCGCAATGCGCGGCCTGAGCGCGATTCTCGTCGAGCGCGTCGATCTCGCACAGGGGACGACCGGCAGATATCACGGCCTTCTCCACTCCGGAGGCCGGTACGTCGTCTCCGATCCGCACTCGGCCACCGAATGCGCAGAGGAGAACGCCATCCTCAAACGCATCCACCCCGACGCCGTCGAATGCACCGGCGGCCTGTTCGTCGCCGTCGACGGCGACGACGAGGACTACCCCGCCCGGTTCATAGCGGGCGCGACCGAGACCGGTGTGCCCTTCGAGGAGATCGCCGTCGCCGAGGCCCTGCGCAGGGAGCCCCGCCTCAACCCGTCGATCTTCAGCGCCATCGCGGTCGAGGACGGCACGGTCGACGGCTGGCGCATGGTGTGGGGCGCGGCGGAGTCCGCCGTGGCCTACGGCGCGAAAGTCCTGACCTACCACCGCGTCACGGGGATCGAGGTCCGCGACGGCGCCGTCGCCGGGGTCGTCTGCCACGCGGACAAACTCGACCAGGATGTGCACATCGAATGCCGGGCCGTCGTCAACGCGGCGGGCCCGTGGGCCGGGAAGATCGCCGAGCTCGCCGGGGAGCGGGACGTCGAAGTCGTCCCGGGGCGGGGCATCATGATCGCGATGAACCACCGGCTGGTCAACTCCGTGGTCAACCGCCTCGTCTACCCCGCCGACGGCGACATCCTCGTCCCCGTCCACACCGTCTCGATCATCGGCACCACGGACGTGCGCGCCGAGGACCCGGACCACCTCGTCGTCGAACGCGACGAAGTCCAGCAGATGCTCGACTCGGGCGAGGCCCTCATCCCCGGCTTCCGCAAGGCCCGCGCCCTGCACGTATGGGCCGGCGCCCGGCCCCTCCTGAAGGATAGGAGGGTCTCCGCCGACGACACCCGGCACATGTCGCGCAAGATGAGCGCCGTCACCCATGACGTGCGCGGCCTGGTGACCGTCGCCGGGGGCAAGCTGACGACCTACCGCCTCATGGCCGAGCGCGTGGTGGACACCGTCTGCGAGATCCTGGGCGAGGAACGCGAGTGCCGCACCGCCCAGGAGCCCGTGGCCAGCGGGAGGAACTACGAGGTCACCCACCGCCTGGACGGCGTCGAGAGGGCGAAGAAGGCGGACCACGGCCTACCCGACTCCGACCCCGTCATCTGCGAGTGCGAACTCGTCACGAGGTCGATGATCACCGACCTCCTGGAGCGACAGCCCGACGCCACCTTCGACGACCTGCGCCGGCAGCTGCGCATCGGGATGGGCCCCTGCCAGGGCGGGTTCTGCGCCTCGCGCACCGCGGGCATCGCCCACGAGGCGGGCTGCTGGAGCGCCGCGCAGGCCACCGAGCTGCTCCGCCTGTTCCTCAAGAACCGCTGGAGCGGCATCTTCCCCATCCTCAACGGAGCCCAGGCCCGCGAGGCGTCGCTGGACGACTGGATCTACCGGTGCATGTACGACATGGATTCCCTTCCCGTCACGCCGCTGCCGGCGGGCGCAGAGCTCGTGTCAGCCACCCGGTTCCCCGCTCGGGAGATGGCCGGGTCGCCGCAGCCAGGCGGGTCCTGCGCCTCCGGGGCCGCGCCCGCCGAGGAAGAGCCCGCGGCCCATGCCGCCTCCGCCGCGCCGGGACGCCCCCAAGCCGCCGCGCCGCAAGCCTCCTCCGCAACACCGTCGGCCTCCGGGAAGGAGGCGTCGCGATGAACGGCACGGTCGTCGTCGGCGCGGGGATCGCCGGGCTGACAGCGGCGCTCATGGCGCGCGAAGCGGGATGCAAGGTCACCGTCGTCTCCCTGGGCTTCGGAGGCCTGCAACTGAGCGCGGGGACCCTCGACGTCCTCGGGGTGCCCGAGCCGCTGGCGGAGATGCCCGCGCTGGACGCCTCGCATCCGTACGCGAAGATCACACCCGAGGCCCTGTCGGCGGGCGTCGAGGCCTTCACCCGGTACGTGCCGATGGAGGGGGGCCTGGCCTCCACGACGCTCCTGCCCACCGCGCTGGGGGCGTTGAGGCCCACATCGTTCTACCCGCCGTCCTTCGCCGCGGGCAGGATCGAGAAGGGCGCCTCCTACCTGATCGTCGGCTTCACGGGCCTGAAGGACTTCTACCCGCGCCTGGCCGCGGAGAACCTGGCGTCCCAGGGCGTGGACGCCCGCGCCGAGACCGTCGAGCTGACGGCGCCTGGAGACACATCTCTTCCCTTTTCCCGCATGCTCGACCAACCCGGCGCCGCAGAGGGGCTCGGCGAGCGGCTCGCGCACATCGCCCGGCCCGGCGAACGCATCGGCATCCCCGCCGTGGCCAGGTCGGGAGTCTGGGAGGCGATCCAGAGGGCGGCGGGGCACCCCGTCTTCCAGATCCCCATCGCACCCCCCTCGATCCCAGGTCTGGAGGCCAACGAACTCCTGCGCGAGGCCTGCGCCGGAAACCGGGTCGACATCATGCTCAACGGCCGTGCCATCGGCCTGCGGACCGAGGAGGACCCTCTGGGCCTGCGCTCCGCGGGCGGCGGGCTCCCCGAGGACGTCCGGACTCCGGACGGCGCGACGTCGGACAGCGCGCTTCCCGCGGGCACCCGGGCTTCGGACGGCCGGCGGATCACCGGCGTCGAGGTCCGGATCGCGGGCTCGGTTAAAACCGTCGACGCCGACCACGTGATCTACGCGGGCGGCGGCCTGGACTCGGGCGCCATCGTCTTCGACTCGTACGGCAATCTGGCCGACACGGCCTTCGGCCTGCCCGTCTTCGCCCCCGAGGGGGAGCTCGTCCACGGCGACGTCTGGGGGCCGCCGCAGCCGCTGTTCGCCGCGGGGCTGCGGGTGGACGCGGACATGCGGCCCGTGGACGGCCGGGGAGCGCCCCTCTACACGAACCTCTACGCCGTCGGCGGCATGCTCGGCGGCGCCCAGCGCCACCGGGAGAAGTCCGGCGAGGGCATCGCCCTCGGCAGCGCCGCACAAGCGGTCTGCGCGATCGAAAGGACCCTGTGATGGTTGACAGACCCACGACACTCGACAGCACGGCGCCCGCCGACGGGGCGGCCGCCACCGACGCCGCCCCGGACGAAGCCGGGCCGATCGAGAAAGCGGCCGCGTCCTTCGCGCGCGCGAGCCTGGACCAGTGCGTCAAATGCACGATCTGCGAGACGCAGTGCCCGGTCGCCGCGGTCACGCCCCTCTTCCCCGGCCCGAAGTACGTCGGGCCCCAGGCCGAGCGCTTTCGGGAGGGGCTGTCGGTGGACTACAGCCTCGACTACTGCTCGGGGTGCAGCATCTGCACGACGGTGTGCCCGCAGGGCGTGAAGATAGCCGAGATCAACGCCCGGGCCCGCGCCGTCATGAAGCGCGACCGCATGCCGCTCCGGGACCGCCTCATCACCCGCACGGAGCTGGAGGGCAGGCTCATGACGCCCTTCGCCCCCATCGCCAACGCGGCGCTCGGCCTCAAACCCGTCCGCAAGGTGGTGGAGAAGGTCATCGGCGTCCACGCCGAGGCGCCCGTGCCCAAGGCCCAGTTCCGCACCTTCCACGGCTGGTTCAAACGCCACAAGCCCGTCAGCGCCCCGACGCGCGAGCCCCTCGTGTTCTTCCACGGATGCGCAGGCGGGTATTTCGAGGTGGAGACGTCCAAGGCCACCGTCGAGGTCCTCGAATACCTCGGCTACGAGGTGATCGTCCCCAAGCAGGGCTGCTGCGGCCTGGCCCAGCAGTCCAACGGCCTGTTCGACCAGGCGGCGAAGGCCGCGGTCAAGCTCAGCCGGCAGCTGCGCTCGGCCGGCAAGGATCTGACCATCGTCTCCTCCTCGGGCTCCTGCGCGGGCATGCTCCGCCACGAGGCGCACGAGATCATGGGGCTGACCGACCCCGCCCTGCTGGACGTCGGCTCGCGCATGGTGGAGACCTCCGAGTTCCTTCTGGAACTCGTGCACAACGGGCAGTTCCCCGTCGAGGACCTCCGGCCGATGAAGGCGACGATCCCCTACCATCAGCCTTGCCAGGTCAAATCCCAGGGCTTCGGCAAGCCCGCCATCGAACTGATGGAGACGATCCCGGGGGTCACCGTGGTCGAATCGGGCAGGGCCTGCTGCGGCATCGCGGGAACCTACGGGCTGAAGAAGGAGAAGTACGAGATAGCGCAGAAGATCGGCCAGCCGCTGTTCGACATGATCAAGCGGACCAATCCGGAGCTCGCGGCATGCGAGACGGAGACCTGCCGGTGGCAGATCCGCAAGGGGTCGGGCGCTCAGGTCGTCCATCCGGTCCAGCTCATCCACGCGGCCCTCGGCCTGTCCAGTGACGGATGCGCAGACGGGGAATTACGCAATGCACACATGCCCTAATCGCTGACCGGCAGCTCGCCCGTTGGGAGAATGGGAGGATGGACCGTCTCGGTTCGATCGTCACGGCAGCACGTCAATGAGGAGTGAACACAGCATGCCACATTTCCATCTTTCGCCGGAGAACCGCCAGCGCGCACTGGATCAGATGGCCGGAGGCGAGGAGCTCGACATCCTCGTCATCGGCGGCGGAGTGACCGGGGCGGGTATCGCCCTCGACGCGGCCACCCGCGGCCTGCGCGTGGGTATCGTCGAGGCGCAGGACTGGGCCTCGGGGACCTCCTCGCGGTCCTCGAAGCTGGTCCACGGCGGCCTGCGCTACCTCTACCAGCTGAACTTCGCCCTGGTGGCCGAGTCGCTGCGCGAGCGCGGCCTGCTGCTGACCACCACCGCCCCGCACCTGGTCAAGGCCCAGCCCTTCCTGTGGCCGCTGAAGATGCCCGTCATCGAGCGCACGTACTCGGCGGTCGGCGTGGGCATGTACGACACGATCGCCCAGTTCGCGCACCGCGGCTCGGTGCCGATCCAGCGCCACCACACCCGCAAGGGCTCGCTCAAGCTGGCCCCCGCCCTGAAGAGGAGCTCCCTGACGGGCTCGATCGTCTACTACGACGCCCGCGTCGACGACGCCCGGCTCGTCGTCACCCTCGTCCGCTCGGCGGTGCGCCACGGCGCGATCGCCGCCAACCGGGTCCAGGTGACCGGCCTGACGAAGGACCTGACCGGCAGGGTCACCGGCGCCGAGCTCAGGGACGCGGAGACCGGCAGGGACCTGACCGTCAAGGCCCGCTCCGTCATCAACGCGACGGGCGTGTGGACTGAGAAGACGCAGTCTCTGGCGGGCACGACGGGAGGCCTGAAGGTCCTGACGTCCAAGGGCATCCACGTCGTCGTCCCCAAGGACCGCATCAAGTCGTCCGTCGGCATCTTCCTGCGCACCGAGAAGTCGGTGCTGTTCATCATCCCGTGGAAGCGCTACTGGGTGATCGGCACCACGGACACCGCCTACCACGAGGACCGCCGCGAGCCGGTCGCCGACCTGGAGGACATCGAGTACGTGCTCGAGCAGGCCAACTCCGTCCTGGCCACCCCGCTGACGAAGGACGACATCATCGGCTCCTTCGCCGGCCTGCGCCCCCTCCTCCAGCCCGGCACGCTCGACGGCGACAAGACCAAGTCCACGAAGGTCTCCCGCGAGCACACGGTGACGGAGGCGGCTCCGGGCCTGACGGTCATCGCCGGCGGAAAGCTCACCTCCTACCGGCAGATGGCCGAGGACGCCGTGGACTTCGCCATCGGCAAGGACCGCGCCAAGGCCAGTCCGTCGATCACGGCCAAGACCCCGCTGGAGGGCGCGGCCGGGTACGAGGCGATGTGGAGCCGGCGGGCGACGATCGCCCATCAGTCCGGGCTGAGCCTCGACCACGTCGAGGATCTGCTCAACCGTTACGGTTCGGACGTCGACCTGCTCCTGGACACGATCGCCGAGCGCCCCGATCTCGCCGGCGAGCTCCAGGGCGCGCCCGAATACCTCAGGGCCGAGATCGCCTTCGGGGTCACGCACGAGGGCGCGCTCCACCTGGAGGACCTGCTCGCGCGCAGGACTCGCCTGTGCTACGAGCACCGGGACCGGGGCCTGGCGGCCGCGGAGGAGGTCGCCGACCTGGCGGGCGAACTGCTCGGCTGGGACGAGAAAAGGAAGAGCGCGGAGCTCACCTCGTACCGGTCCCGATGCGAGGCCGAGGAGAAGGCCGAGGGCATTCGCAGCGAGGCCGAAGCCCAGCTCGTCCGAGCCGAAGCCCCGGAGACGACGCCGTTCATCGACGTCGCGCCCGAGGTGGACGGCTGAGACGGAAGGAGATCGGCTGATGGAACCAGACTGCGCGGCCCTGCCCTCGGGCCCCGTCGGCGGGTGCGAGTCCGCACCCGCCGACACCGGACCGCGACGACGGCGCCGCAGAACCGGGAGAGCCCCGGACGCAGAGATCCGCGGGTCGGGCGCGGGGCCGCGCAGTCAGATAAGCCACCCGCGGTTTCCGCTCGCAAACCGCGGAAAATAGAATAGAAAGGAACAGTTAAAGATGACTGATACCGAACGGAAGTACGTCCTTGGAATCGACCAGGGAACGACATCCTCCAGGACGATCCTCTTCAACCACGCGGGAGAAGTCGTTTCCGTGGGCCAGCTCGAGCACGAGCAGATCTTCCCCCACGCGGGGTGGGTCGAGCACGATCCCATGGAGATCTGGGACAACGTCCGCGAGACGATCGGAATGGCGCTGGGCCGGGCCGAGTCCAACCACCACGAAGTCGCGGCGGTGGGCATCACCAACCAGCGCGAGACGACGATCATCTGGGACCGCGCCACCGGCGAGCCCGTCTACAACGCCATCGTTTGGCAGGACGCCCGCTCCCAGGACATCGTCGACCGCCTCGCCGCCGACGGCGGCCCCGACCGGTTCCGCGCCACCGTGGGTGAGACCCTCTCGACCTACGCCTCGATCACGAAAATCATGTGGATCCTCGAGAACGTGCCGGGCGTGCGCGAACGGGCCGAACGCGGCGAACTGGCCTTCGGAAACCCGGACACGTGGCTCATCTGGAACTTGACGGGCGGCGTCTACGGCGGTGTCCACATCACCGACGTCACGAACGCCTCGCGCACGATGCTCATGGACCTGCGGACCCTGCAGTGGCGCGAGGACATCTGCGAGATCGCGGGCATCCCGACCTCGCTCCTGCCCGAGATCCGCTCCTCCTCCGAGGTGTACGGATACGGACGCCAAACCGGCCTGCTTCCGGGCAAGCCGATCGCCGGCGACCTGGGCGACCAGCAGGCGGCCACCTTCGGCCAGGCATGCTTCCAGCCCGGCATGGCGAAGAACACCTACGGAACCGGCTGCTTCATGCTCATGAACACCGGCACCGAGCCGCAGCTTTCGGACAACGGGCTCATCACCACCGTCTGCTACAAGATCGGCGACAAGCCCACCGTGTACGCCCTCGAAGGCTCTATCGCGGTCTCCGGCTCTCTCATCCAGTGGCTGCGCGACAACCTGGAGATCATCGCCACGGCCCCCGACGTCGAGGCCCTGGCCGCCAGCGTCGACGACAACGGCGGCGTGTACTTCGTCCCGGCCTTCTCCGGCCTGTTCGCCCCGCACTGGCGCGGCGACGCGCGCGGAGCGATCGTCGGCATGACGCGTTACAACACGAAGGCGCACATCGCCCGCGCGGCTTTGGAGGCGACGGCCTTCCAGACGCGCGAGGTCCTTGACGCCATGGAGGCCGATTCGAAGGTCAAGCTGGAGCAGCTGAGGGTCGACGGCGGCATGACCGCCAACGATCTGCTCATGCAGTTCCAGGCCGACATCCTCGACACCGAGGTGGTGCTCCCGGTGGTCGCGGAGACGACGGCCCTCGGCGCAGCCTACGCGGCGGGCATCGCCGTCGGCTTCTGGTCCGGCGAGGAGGACGTCGTCGCCAACTGGGCCGAGGCCAAGCGCTGGAAGCCCGCGATGGAGTCGGCCGAGCGCGAGCGCCAGCTCCGCCAGTGGAAGAAGGCGATCTCGAAGACCTTCGACTGGGTCGACGACGACGTGCGCTGAGACGAGGTCCGTGGGTCGACGGATCGTTTTCGACGACACCCACCGACTCAACAAGACAAGAATGATCCGACGGGTCAATGTGGGGAGGCGACGATTCGCCTCCCCACATTCATCTCATCTATATCGATCGAGAACCAGCAGAATAGAATATTTTCTGAGATAGCTATCTGACAGCCTTTCCAGATAGTAATCGTTGAAAAAATTTAAATCTTTTTATAAAAGATCTAATACCCTGATACGACACATAAATATATATTTAAGAAGCAAAAGTTGTCGTTTACACTTTTACTTTCATATATCGATAATATTACATATACCATAATTATTTAATTAATCGTGATTATTAATCAATATAATGCATTAAAAACCCGTTTAATGTAAAATTTAAGTTTAATAATTATTTAAAATTTAAAATTGTTTTTAAATCCCACATTTTAACATTTATTTACAATATAAATGTGTTGTATATCATATTTTCTATTTTTTCTTCCGCCAAGTAGTAATTCAAGTTATTCTCATACATGCCGGGTTTTGCCATTTAACGCGACAAATACTCTCACCCGCAACGGCAGGCTCGGACCTTTTCTTTAAGTAGTGCGCCTTAGGAGGTACGAAATATGTCTACAAAACGACATCGAGGCATAGCAGCCGTAACTTTAACTGCTGCTATATTTTTTGGAACTGCCGGTTCCGCTTTTGCTGCAATTAAAAGGGTAGGAGGCGGAACCTGGAACTATGGTTCTGGTTGGACCAGTGCATGGTCTTATTACACTCATGGATCTAGGTGCCATTCCTCTGCTGTTTTGGGTGGTGATCACAGCCCTCAACGTTCAGGTCCCACGAGACCGGGAAGGACGGCGGTCGCCCAAGATTCACACAAACCGTGGCAAACCATGAGCACCTACTGGAACAACAGGTGCTAGGGAAAGCTGAGTCCTGACATGTTGAACCGGAGCCTTCGTCTTGCGCATACGGCGCTCGCGCTCTTCGCGGCCCTCCTGGGCTTCCTCTTCCTGCATTCCTTCGAGTCGTACATGCCGGTCGGCCCGGCCTGGTACGTGGACGTGGTGCGCCCGGCGCAGGACAAGGCTCCGTTCTCCGAGATCAACGCACGGATCGAGGCCTATGCGCGCACCCGCCGCCTCGACGTCGCCAAGCTCGTGCCCGACCGAAAAGACCCCAAGGGGGTCGAACACCTGTACGTCCTCGCCGCATCCGGGGGCTCGTTCGCCCAGTCATGGATGGAGCGGGGATACGGCGCCTTCAACGCGGAGATCTCCTACAAGGTGCACCCCCGATCCGAAGCGTCCGCACTGGAACCGGCGGGAACCTACCTGCTCTCCGGCTCTCGGGAGGATCTGCGGGGCTTTCGCGAGACGCTCGCCGGGTACGGCTACAACGTCGATTCGTACACGGAGACGATGACCCTGCGGTCCCTGCCCTGGCTGTTCGGCGGATACGCGCTCTTCGGCACGGCGGCGGTGATCACGCTGCTGATCGTCGCCTTGACGGGCGTGGGCGTGGCGATGAACGCGCGCGCCTACGGCGTCCAACGCCTTCAGGGCATGACGCTTCGCCAGGCCTGGGCGCTCGACGCCCGCGCGAGCCTGACCTTCCTCTCCAAAGCGGTGGGCGTCCTCGCCGTCCCGCTCTTGGCGGCGCTCTACCTGTACAACTCCTTGCACCAGCTGACCGCGTTCCTCCTGCTGTTCGCCGCTCTCGGCGCGTTGGGCGTCCTGCTCACCCTGTGCGTGCACGGCGTGAGCCTGTGGATACTGTGGCATTCCTCCATCCTCGACGCCATCAAGGGCTCGGGAGCCTCGCGGTGGACGACGGCGTCGGCGTACATGGTCCGCGGCACCGCAATCCTCGTAGCGGCCATCCTGGGAGGCATCGTCGTCAACGACGCCCTGACGCGGACCAAGGCCCAGGACATCGGCGGGCAGTGGGAGACCGCGCGCGATCTAGGCGAAATACGCCTGAACGTCGGCCTCGACTCGGACGACTCGTCCGGTTCGGCCGGCTCCGCGGGTCCGACGCGCCGCGCCGACTCGCCCGACGAGCGCATCGCCGCCTGGGAGCGTTCGCTCAACAGGCGCGGCCTCCTCATGGTCTCGATCGTCAATCCCGGGCAGGAACAGTTCTCCGTGCCGGCGGGCGCCCCGATCGACTCGCTCTACGCGAATCAGAGCTATCTCGACAGGCAGAGAGTCAAGGACGTCGCCGGCCGGTCGGTCACGGCTCCCACGGGATCCGACGAAGCGGTCGTGGCGATCCCGCAGCGGTACCGCCCCCACACCGCCCAGATCCTGAAACAGGCCGTCGAAATGCTGCGGTTCACCGGAGGGGCGAGCCAGTCGAGAGGGGGAAACGGCCCCGAGCCGCGCGTAAGAGCCGTCTACACCCCCGACGAACGGCGACTGTTCACCTACAGGGTGCTCGACGCCTCCGCCAGTCCCGCCTTCCTCGACGACCCCATCATCGTGGCGCTGTCCAACGACACGGCTCTCATAACGACCAGCGACTACGTCGCCTACACGACCCAGCGCCACATCCTCGCGACGGACCACCGCAAGGCGAGCGCCGAGGTGCGCGCCGACCCGCAGCTGTCCCGGGACGTCTTCGGGATCAACTCGGCCGCCTACGAACCGTTCCGGAACCTAGCGGAGGCTTCCCGGAACTTCGTCACCTCCATCGTCAACTGCGCGATCGCGCTCGTGGTCCTTCTCATCACGACGGCGGGGTTCGCCGTCGCGCACACGCGCCGCAACGGCCAGCTCATCTTCGCCTCGCGGATCAGCGGATGGACCTACTGGAACATGTTCGGCAAACTCCTGATCCTGGACTGCTCGCTCACGGTGGCGGTCGTGAGCCTGAGCGCGTGGCTGCAGGCCGTCATGTTCAACGGCCAGATCGCCTCGGAGAACGCCCGAGCCGAGCTCCAGTCCGTGCTCGTACGGACGATCCCGCCGATCTCGGCCAGCGTCCTGGCCGTCGCACTGGCCATCATGGCGGCCGGGCTGATCCGCTGCAGCCGCCGCATCGTCACCGCCCGCAGCATCGACGTCGGATAGGAGACACATGATCGCCATCGACCACCTGACCAAGCGCTTCGGCCGCCGAACCCTCTGGGAGGATCTGTGCTTCGAGGTCCCTTCGGGGGCGATGCACGCCTTAACCGGGCCCTCCGGCTGCGGCAAGACCACGCTCTTGAACTGCATCGGCCTTCTGGAGGAGCCCACCGGCGGCACGGTGAACATCGACGGCGAGGCGATCACGGGCATCCCGACCCGCCGTCAACAGCGCTACCGGCGCGATCGGCTGGGCTATCTCTTCCAGAACTACGCGCTCATCGAGAACCAGACCCCCGAGTTCAATCTGCGCATCGGGCTGGGCCCGGGCGTTCTCACGGCCGCCAAGAGACGGCGCATCGCCGAGGCCTTGGAGCGGGTCGGGTTGAAGGAGCATGGCCGTGAGCCGGTCTACCGGCTCAGCGGAGGCGAACAGCAGCGGGTCGCGCTCGCCCGGCTCATCGTCAAACGGGCGGACGTGATCCTCGCCGACGAGCCGACCGGCGCGCTCGACGAGGAGAACTCCACCATGGTCCTCGACACGCTGCGAGGCATGGCCCGAGAAGGCGCCTCCGTCGTGATCGCCACCCACGACCGTCGAATAGTCGCGGCCTGCGACGACCACGTCCGGCTCGGCGGCGAGCGGTAAGGCAGGCGCAGGAATCGGACTCGGCGGCGATGGACCGTCGGATCCGACGGCGCGCGATCGTCGGATCCGTCTGCGCGAACGCTTGGCCGGGTGCGGCCGTTCGCGCAGGCGGGCGCCGATCTCGCCGATTCCGGGGATGTCATTTGACGTCGCAGACGGTGAAGGCGAAGGAGCGCAGCGGTCCCACGGAGCCGTTGGAGATGTCGTCGATGTCCCGGCGACTCCCGTTTCCCTTCACATGGTTGAGCGCGTACTCGATTCCGTTCGGGGCGGTGAAGTACAGGATCGGGTCGCCGTCGGAGTTGTCCTTGCAGGTGACCGTGCCGTGGTCGACCTTCAGGTTCCAGCTGTGGCCGAAGTCCGATGATTTGACCTTGGCGGGATTGCTCGTCGCGGTGACGCTCGGCCCGTCGGTGGGGAAGTCTTTCTGATGGAAGGCCCCGCATCCCGCGAGGCAGGCCGTCGCGAGAAGGGACGCAGAGGCGAGGACGCCTCGGATTCGAGATGTGCCGATCATGATCTCTCCTTGTCGATGGTCAAGGCCATGTAGCCGTCTTCGAGGCTGGGTTCGACCGGAGAGGCGTCGTCGGGCGGAGTGTCGGCGACGATCCGGTACTGGGTTCCCTCGGGGGTGGTCGTCGCGTTGACGACGGCCACGTGTTCGGGCAGCGGTCCGCCGCGCGGGTCGGTCAGCCACGTGCGGCCCCGGGCGGCGTCGATCAGGCCGCTGGTCGGCCCGTCGTACCGGGTGCGCCCGCGGCCCAGGACGAACACGTAGGGGCAGGTCTGGGCGACGTCGTCGAGGATGTGGGTGGACAGGATGACGGTGCGGTCCGCGCCGAGTCCCGCCAGGAGGGTTCGGAAGCGCACGCGCTCCTCCGGGTCGAGGCCCGCCGTGGGCTCGTCGACGATGATGAGTTCGGGGTCGCCCATCAACGCCTGGGCGATGCCGACCCGGCGGCGCATCCCGCCCGAGAACCCGCCGATGCGCCTGTCTTGGGCGTCGGCCAGGCCCACTCTCTCGACGAGCTCGCGGGCCTGCCTGCGGCGCGCGGCTCGCCTGTCGACGCCCTTGAGGATCCCGACGTAGTCGAGGAACTCGAGCGGCGTGAGGTTCGGGTAGGGGTCGACGTGCTGCGGGAGGTATCCCAGCGCCTTTCTGACCGCCTGGCGGACCCGTCGATCGGCGAGGTCCCGGCCGTCGACGCGGACGGTGCCCCGGGTGGGCTGGACGATGCCGCACAGCATGCGCATGAGCGTGGTCTTGCCGGCGCCGTTGGAGCCGAGCAGTCCGATCATCCCGGTGGGGAGATCGATGGTGACGTCGTCGAGGGCCGCCGGCTTGCCCCGGAAGTCCTTGGTGACGTGGTCGATGGAGACGTACATGGGTTGATTCCTCTCAACGATCCCGGAGGCGGTCGGACAGCCGGGAGGCGACGGCTAGGAGTGCGATGGCCAACGCGAGCTGCCACAGTAGGGACGCGGACGCCGCGACGGGGCCGGGGGCCGAGCTGAGCGGGCCGGTGAGCGGGTACAACGGGCGCGAATCGAAGTAGCCGGTGGCGACGGCGTCGCCGGTGACCCCGAAAACGGTGCCCTCGGGGGCCGGTACGGGAATGGTCGGCGTCGAGAACACGAGGTAGAACCAGACGAGGACGGCGGCCACCCGGGCGAAGGCCTGCGGCAGGAGGGACCCGGCCAGCGCGGAGATCGCCATCGCGCACAGCACCGCCGGAGCCACCAAGGAGGCCGCCACCGCGAGGGCGGCGGGCAGACTCCCCCACCTGCCGTGGGCCGCCTGCACCGCCCCCATTGCCAGGAGGGCGACGAGGGGCGGGACGACGACCACGGCGAAGGGACCCGTCACTCGAGCCGCGCGCAGCGTCATGGGGGTAGCCGGAACGGAGGACTCCAGTTCGCCGACGCCGAGACGGGCGGGGGCGGCCAGCAGGTCGGTGAACGCCGCCGCGTAGGCGACGCCGACGAAGATCGCCACGATCTGCGCCGTGTAGACGATGTCCTCGACGCCTCCGGTGTGCGGCGCCCTCCCTCCTCCGAAGCTCACCAGGACGGCGAACAGCGTCAACGGAATCGACGTGTACCACAGGGCTTTCTGCCTGCGGGCGATCCGCGAGTGGACGCGGACGAGGTTCGCGAACGTCATGCCGTCACCGCCCGAGAGACATTGCGCTCCGCGTCGCCGAGCCTGCGCCAGGCGAACGCCGCGAGCGCCCCTGCTGCCAGGACGGGCACTCCGCGTTGGAAGAGCAACGGCTCGACGTAAGGATCCCACAGCATGGCCAGGAACATCCATGTCGTCACCACCGCGATCGCGGTGGTGGACACCGCGCCGGTGAAGGCCGTCGCGACGAAGGCGGCGGCGGCCATCACGATCACCGCGCCGGCCGGTGAGAGCAGCGTGATCCAGCCCTTGTCGTGCATCCACACTCCAGCCAAGTGAAGCGGCGCGAACATGAGGACGGCGCCGACCACCCCGGATGCGGTCGCGATCGCCGCCCGAACCAATTGGACGCGTCGGAACGTCGCAGGCGTCGCCTCGTGCAATTCGACCAGCGGATCGCCGGTCACGGCGACCGCCGCGGACACGCCTGCGCAGATGATGAAGACCTGTTGCAATCCGAACGACAGCGCCATGGCCTGTACGGGCGACCAGGCGGCCGCCGCCGCCTTGCCCACGAGGGCCACGGCGGCACCGGCCATGAGCGGAATGGCCGATGTGACGCCCATTCGGCGCAGCTGCGCCGCAAGGAACGAGACTGGCACGCGAACTCCTCTCCGATTCGAAATCACCGTCATCCTGTGAGTAGCCGAACCGGGCCGCCCGGTTCACGGAAGATCGCGCAGTCCCAAGCCCAGCCCACAGTTCGCAACGGATGCCGCCGAAGTCGGCCGACGACGTTCACCGAGTCTTCTGAGACGCGAGTGCGGAAGGCGACGAAAGGGCGGCGGCGGCTATCAGGGCGAGGCCGAGGGCGACGACGCCGAACGGGGTGATCGCCTCCTGCAACGAGCCGGAGGGCGGGCCGAAGGCGATCGGCGAGGACGAGGGCCCGACGAGGGGGATTACGGCCATCCCCACCACGACGCCGGCCCAGGGAGCCGTCCAGATCGCGAGGAACGCCACGGCCCCAGCGACCGCTGCCATCGGAACCAGCCACCCCGCGAGCATCGCGCCGATCGATCCGGCCGCCCCCCACGCGGCGGCCGCCGCGGAGGCCGCGACTGCGGCGGCGGCGTCGAGGGCGAGCACCGCCGCCACCCGGGCGAGCACCACGGCTCGCGGCCCCACGGGGGTGGCCAGGCAGACGGAATCCTCCCGGAGGCGCGACAGCGCCGCCGTCACCGTCAGATTGACCCCGAACAGCACCAGTGAGGAGAACCCCGCCACGGCGGCGCGGGCTCCTACGTTCACGCTGAAGAATCGAGCCGCCAGCGCGGCCAGGGTCGCCGTCAGCAGCGCCAAGGGGAGGACCAGCCAGGGCACGATCCGCAGCTGGGCCCATGCCAGCGACGCCGCCAGCCGGAGGCTCCGCGCCGCCGTCCATCCTCGCCGGTCCAGGGGGGACGGCGAGGCGGCCACGCGGCGGCGCACCGTCTCGAAGTCCGGCCCTCCCCCGCCCCGCTCGCACTCCCGTCGGCGCAAGGCCTCTCGCAGCGCCTCGCGCCGGGTTCCGTCCATGCCGTCAGGCATCGTCGCTCCTCAATGCGTCCTTCCTCAATGCGTCTTTCAGTATCCGCCGAGCTCTGGAGACCCGGCTCTTCACCGTCCCGGCGGGGATCCCCAGCGTCGAGGCGATCTGCGCGTAGGGCAACTCGTGCAGCCAGGCGAGGTCGACCACCTCGGCGAGGTCCTCCGGCAGGGACCGCAGCGCCGCGACCAGCTCGTCGACGCTGGCCGCGGCCGCGACCAGGCCGGCCGGATCGTCGGCGTCGTCCGCCAGGTTTTCGATCTCCTCGTCCAAGGGGGCCGTGGGGATTCTCCTGCGGCGGGCGTGCGTCCAGATCTGGCGTTTGGCGATCCCCAGCAGCCAGGTGAGGACCTGGCTATCGCCTCGGAAGGCGCGGGCCGATCTCCAGCATCCGAGCCACACGTCGGCGCTGACCTCCTCGGCCGCGCCGCGGTCCGCGGTGCGGGCGAGGACGAAGGAGAACACCACTGCCGCATAGCGCCGGTGCAGTTCGGCGAACGCGCGCTCGTCCCCGCCGCCGACGGCTTCCAGAAGCTCGGCGTCGCGAACGGTCTCCGCTTCGGGGTTCAACGCGAAGAGGCTCTCCTTCCCCGTTTCGGGGCGATGGCGGTGGCGCCGGACCCGAACGCATCCTTCACCCCGTCAGTAGCCGTCCGCCCCCGGGCGGTTCACCGCGCCCGAGACGGCACCAGCTTACCGGAATAGACCAAGCCAACAAGCATTGTAAGAGCTTAAAAAATAAATGAAAACTTATTTCATTCAGTTATTAACATTAAAATATATTAAATTTATTTTAAATAATTTTCGTAAAATCCAGACACGAATTCGGCATAGAACTCTGATTTTATAATGTTCCGCCTATCAACTTCCGGCGGTAGCATCCGAGATCTCACGAACAGCATTGGCCACTTCGTAAGGCGTCGAAGCAGCTACACCCGATCTGAAGCCCTTAGAAGCGGCTTCGTAAACTTCGCGTTCCTGGGGTGCCAGTACGGTGTGTCCGTCTTCTTTCAAGGCGAGAATATTGCGTTGGATCGCTGGCTTGGACCACATGACGCTGTTCATCGCCGGAACGATCACGGAGGGCGTGGGCATAGCGATCAGCATGAGTTCGACTCCGTTGCGCGCGCCGCCGGTCGCCGCACTCGCAAGGAAATTCGCCGTCGCGGGAACCACCACCAGTCGTTGGTAGTCACGGCTCAAGGCAATATGGTTTCGGGTCATGGGAAGCTCAATGAACACTTCGTTGACGATAGCCTCGAGCGAGGCGGGAGACGTCATCGCGGCGGCAGACGGCGAAAGGACGACTCCGATACGCCGAATTCCCACAGACCGCATAGCCGCTATATAGTCGCCTATGGATAGCATTTGCAATGCGCCCGTGCAGCCAACGAGAACCCTTTCCACAACGGTACCGGTTTCAGCTTCCGTCATCCTAGGTCCCTCCCTCTTTTCTACCTTCTTTGCGATCACGAAAGACCGAAGACCCGATCCCACGCTGGCATATCGTGTGAATCCATTTCGCTCAAAGTATAGAGCACCGCAGCCACACCCGCCGCCCCTTCGAGCAACCCAATGCTATCCAGATGACTAAAAGTATGGGCCTTTCGCCAACCTTCCGGACTGTCGGGCACCCAATGTCGAAAAAGAAAAGGTGTATCTGTCTCAACCATATTTTTGATGAGTTTAGTTGCCATTTTTACTGCTAATTGCCTCAAACGTTCGTCACCGCACATAAACCATATTCGATGGAGTATATGTAAAGTTCCAGCGTATCCATGACAGAAAGTCGGCCCATCGAGTCTCCATTCATATTCAGATACTTGAAGGTGACCAATCAATGTCTCTACCGCGGTATCGATAATTTTAGACTCATCCAGCAATAGCCCGACTCGCACCAGCGTCAACGCTACTCCTGGGGTGCCGTAACACCATGCTGCCCTCGTGAACTGGGAAGGTGCATCTTGCGGAGATTCATTGAGCTCCGCGGGAATCCGTGCAGGCCAGTAAGGCACGCCGTCAACTTCTTGCCGCCACAGTAGAATCCAATCAACCGCCCCCCGGATGGCGTCTTCCATAGCTGGAGTCAAACCTTCTCTCTCGGCCACCGTTGTGAGGACAGCGATCACACCAGTCACGCCGTGCGCGATCCCGAGGTTGAGATCTCCGTGAGGGTAGGCGAAGCGATCTTGTTCGACGGGTTCGAGCTCCGAGGGGACCCACCAGCCGGGCAGGCCGGATTTCCCCTGCTTCAGGATATGCGAACACAAGTAGTCGGTGGAGATCTTCACTGCCTCTCGGGCATCCGGCGAGGTCTCATCAATCAGGATTCTGAGCACGCCCGTTACGCCGTTCATCAGGTCGTAGGCGAACCAGTGGACGCCTTTCTTCAGAGAGTCCGAATATTCGCGGACCATCCTCATCTGCACGGCCGTGAGCCAAGCCGTCAGTTTCTCCCGTAAACCCCGGTACTGAGCACCCGCGCCGGAGGCTCCCTGGGCGGCGGCCAGGATACCGGCGGGGCCTCCCATGAGGCCGCCCCGAGTATTCCATGAAATCGACCGGACCGCCCCTTGGAGATGCCGGTGGGCCAGTTCGCAGTAGTGTGGGTTGGAGGCCGCGAGCAGCGAATACATCAGGGACGTTCCCGCCAGTCCATGGCTCATTGATCCCGGGGACCACATCGACGAGCCGAAAACCGGCTCAATATTGTCCGGACGGTCCACGATCCGCTCATCGGCGTCAGGATCTCGGAGCCGTTCGGCCACGTCGATCGCCAGATTCCCCGCCTGCCTGCGCAGATCCTCGGGTAGGAGCCATCCTGGTTCCCGTTCCTCGTCGAAATTCATCTGGTCGCCCCCCGCGCGCTCCGCTCCCTGTCAAGGCGCACTGAGACAGACCGAAGGATTTCGAGCAGACGCCGCTCTCTCTCCGAATCGGGACCGAACACCCGGTTGAACGTCATGTGCAGATAGCTTCCCACGACACGTGGAGGTGGAGTCTGGCCCCTCCCCGTGACGGCAGCCACGCCCAAGCCTCTTCCAGCCCGCAGCGGCGCGGCACGTCCCAGTCCGCAGTCGCCGAGAGACTCCCCGTGTTGGATCCTCAACAGGTGCGATTGCACCAGTCGACTCCACCGTTCCCGGTGCCGGGCGTAGGAGTCGTCCCCACGGCTGGAGGCCAAGCCCATTCTGTCGGTCCACGCCTCCAGCACGGCGAGGGGATCCGGCGCATCTGCCGATTCGGCGGTCTCACAGTCGAAGCCCTGTCCGAATCCCACGAGCGTCTCGGTCCAAGATAGAATCGTGTACTCCTCCAGCCCGGAGAAGAACTCAGTCGTCGGACTCCGCAGTGCTCGGAGCACGGCGAGGGCGTCCTCTGAGAAGGTTTCGTGCGTCAACTCAAGCTGTTCCAAACCGCCATACCGTTCGAATTCCGGATGATATTCATCCTGTACGAACGTCGTCGCTCCCAAGTCGTTACATGCATTTCGTAGGACTTCACGGAACTCGGCAACCCGCTCGGAACTGGCCGACGAAGCGTCCTGGAACCGGAGACGAAGGTGCGGACCATCGTCGTCGGTGTAGCGGACAAAGAAGGGGGTGCTGCCGCTGACCGTTGCGATTCGCTCCATCGCCTCGCCGATTCCGTCTTTGAGCAGATGCGTCATCTCGTCCATCGGAGTGTAAAGCCGGAATGAATGCCACCGCGAGCCGGGAAAGTACTTCAGTTCGGGTTCCAGGTGTATCTTAGCGCGGAATCTGTCGGCCCCGAAAGTCGCGTCCCGTTTAGTGAAGGACACAACGAGTTCACTCGCGTAGACTTCGTCTCCATCAGCCAACCAGCCCCACGCATCGTGAGGCGTGGACGCTCCACCGGGCAGCTCTTCGAGCACCAGACTCCCATTTTTCGCGAGTTCAGCACGTAAGAGTTCAATATGGCCGGCATTGTCGGCATCCAAGAGAAGGCGCATGTCCTGGTTGACGACGAGGCAATGCCTGGGCACCTTCCATTGTTGTCTCCATCGCGCGAAGAGTTCCGGTGCATCGGGGTTTTTGACAAAGCCCTGGCGCAGGAGCTCGTTCAAGGTCCATCTGGCCGGTGCGAGGACGAACCTACCGGAGCGCACCCGCGGTGAGAATGGTATGTAGGCCAGACGCCCCCAACTCCACGGTTCCCAGACCCGTTGGAGCTCGAGTTCCATATCAGCCAGGAGCCGGACCGCATTGGGTGCTTGCGCCGGAGGATAGACCGCATTGCGGGCCTGTATGCGGATGGCCCGCCCATCGGACATGTCGACGGGAAAGAGACCGCGCATCGTCGCCCTGACTCCGACGCGCGACAGCGGAACGTAATCAGCAGTGACTGCTCGGGGAGTGTCCACTTCGATGAGCCTTTCGGCAGTCGGCGGAGTGTTGACCAAGTTGACGGCGGGATGCGATCGTGGGTAGAAAGATAGTGAAGCGCTGTATTCCCGTTCGTCGTCAACAAGCTGTAATTCCCGTTCTCTATTTAGTTCAGGTAACAGATTTAAAAACCTACCAGCCGTACACAGAGAGAAATGTGTACCTGGATTTGTATCAAGCGATAAAAAATAATCTTCTGCTTTCACTTGAGACCACGATCGAGCTACCAGACAAAAATAGAGTTCAGCACCTAACTGGCATTCATTCTCATTAAATGGACTGAAAGCAAGTTCTTCCACGTCATTCTCCGAGAGACAAACTTCATGATTATCTTCAGTCAATGCTTTGCTATAGAGAGACGCCAGTTTCTCTTCTCGTCTCTCATTCACATCCTCCGAGAAAGAAGAGCTCGTGCCGTGCTGCTTCGGCCACGAGTAGTCGTCGGGAACTCCAATGCCTCGAGCCGGATCAATCAGGGTCAGCAAGGGAACCGTTCGGTCGATCCCGTACCGCTCTAGGAATGCCAAATGGTATTTGCGCAGTCCGCGCATGCCCAACCGCATCGGAGAAAGTCTCTGGAGAAGATGCATTCCCTCCTCGGCATCTCGGCGGATGCAATCAGGCAGCCGCAGCCGGATTCCGCTCTTCAAAGTGAAATGGATTCTGTTGTCAATATCATTGAACTTCGACATGGCCGCATACGCGCGGGAGTAGTCCTCGCCGTCGTCGTCAGGGTCCATCGGTCCGGACAAGGCGTGGATAAGCCGTTGCAGGCTCCGCAGTTCCTCTACGTCAGCTCCCGCCCGATCTATCGATTGCGACACTTCTTCCAGGGGATCGCCTCCGGTCAGGCTGGGCCGCAGGCTTGTGTAAAGGAATTCGAGACTGACGAGCCGCGCCACCAGGCGGAGCACCGCAGTGGAACGAGTGTGGAATTCCACGGCGGCGTCCTCGCAAAGCGTTCCGGCGACGATCCCAACGCCATCCCTACACCTGTCAAGCACGTAGTCCAGTATCGGAGTCCTCCCGATAGCCGTCCGCGACTGCGGCGTACCAGCGTGGTCCGCGCGGAAGACGAGAATCTCATCGGCCCTCCATCGTAAAAGGGGATTGCAGTGAACGGACAGGCCTTTCAAGATCTCGAGACGCTGTTCCAACGATCCAATCACGGGAAGGAGCCAGCGGAAGTCCGCAACGGCCTCCCGGCATCCCTGTCCGAACGCGCATCCGGCGTCATCGGTGTCAGGGACGAATTCGCCAGCGGACACGCCTGCGAACAACCCGAACGGCGTAGGTCGGGAAGATATCCGATTCATGAACTTCGCTGTGGACATGGCTACCCGGCGTAGCCTAGACGGCTTCAACGCAGCAGGATTTTCCAATACGCGCTGAACGGAGCCCCAGAGGGCGGGAGCAGCGTGAATCACCGCCCGCCTGAGAGCGGTATCGCAGTATGCCTTGCGAATGTACTCAATCAAACTTTCGCGATCCCCCGCTGCCAGGCGTTCGTCGTCTTGAGTCGCGGCGAAGCGCAAGGGGCGCACTGCGGTCCTCAATGTGAAATGCCGAGCCGCTACGAGTGGGTGGCGATTCCCCTCCACCGTCATTTTCTTTAGAACTCCTATATCTTTCCGGCGAGGAAAGACCTTTTCTCACGCCAACTGCTTAAAATAAACCTGATTAGGTGCGGTGGCGCACTGGAATGACAACCACTGCGCCACCACACTTCATTATGCATTTAGCAGCACCAACTACAGAAGCTTCCGCCTCCTCGGCTTGTGCAGCCACCAGTGCAGAAAGACCAGCTCCTGATCTCCGGTGCCGAGTCCGAATCGGTCGGCATCGCGTCAATATCGATCTCGAGATCGATGTCGAGCATCTCATTCGTTTCCAGCATTGCTGTCATTATTCCGTTCACCTCCTCTCTGGAGCGCCCGGCAGGTGAGTATAGACACATATAAGCATATTTCAGGTAGCATAAAGCGACCCTCATTCGTCAGATTTCCATCGGGAAATTAATTCGCCTCTCGGAATGCCCAATAGGTGAGTATACGACCAGGATCTGCTACATGATCTCTGCTCGCCGAGCTTCCGCTTTTACGATATATTAATCTCAAACTTCCGAAAACGTGGTATACACGGCACCTGACATTCAGATTTCCATTGTGCTTCCGAACGGCACCGTCCGCCCCCATTCCCTTCCGCCGACCGTACTCGAGCGCGGTCGGCTCCCTCGCGCGGAGGGCGAAACGTAGCCGTCCGCCCACAGGTAGCGTAGGCGAGGGTCGGCTCCCTCGCGCGGAGGGCGAAACCCCGCACGTAGCAGGGATCCGACGAGCCGGGCGGCAGCGCTTCATGAGGGCGAGCCGATGATGCCGCCCGCCGAACGCCCCCTTCACATGCCGTCCCCCTTTACACGGCCGGGCAACCGTGATTCACTGGCCACACGGTTCTCACCGGCCGTACCGGTCCGGACACCCCGCCCCGAATCCCACCGACTCCGAGGACGTAGCAATGACGCCGACCATCGAAACGCTGAACGGAGCCGCCGCCTCGTCGCAGCTGGCCGCGTCGTTCACCCCGTCGACCACCTCGGTCGCCTCCTCCCTGGTCCTCACGGCGCTCCTCGGGCTGCTGCCGCTGGCTTTCTTCTTCGTCCTCCTGGGCGCCTTCAAAGTGAAGACGCACGTGTGCGCGATCGCCTCCCTCGGCGTCGCCGTGCTCGTGGCGATCTTCGGATTCGGCATGCCGGTGGACCTCACGCTGCTCTCCGCCACGCAGGGGGCGGCCTTCGGGATCTTCCCGATCGTCTACATCGTCGTCATGGCGGTGTGGCTGTACAACCTCACCGAGCGGACGGGCCGCTCCGAGGACGTCCGGGCGGTGTTCGCCGCGGTCGGCAGGGGCGACATGCGCGTCCAGGCCCTCCTCATCGGCTTCTGCTTCTGCGGCCTCATCGAGGGGCTCGCCGGTTTCGGGGCGCCGGTCGCTATCTCCTGCGCCATGCTCCTGGCCCTCGGCCTGCCGCCCCTGAAAGCGGCTCTGGTGACGATGGTCGGCAACGCGTTGAACGTCTGCTTCGGCGCGATGTCGATTCCGGTGACGACGGCGGCCAAGCTCGGCGGGGCCGCGCCGGATGCGGTCGGCGCGACCCAGGGGCGCATCACCCCGCTGTTCCTGTGCTGGATCCCCGTCCTCCTCCTGGCGATCCTCGACGGCAGGCGCGGGGTCAGGCAGGCCTGGCCGGCCGCGCTCGTCGCGGGCGTGACGATGGGCCTGGGCCACGTCGCCGCCGCGAACTTCCTCTCCTACGAGCTCACGGCCGTCTTCGCCTCCCTCGTCTCCTTCGCCTCCGTGACGCTCCTGCTGCGCCTCTGGCGGCCCGACACGCCTGACGAACTGCGTTCGCAGACCTCGGGCGGGAAGCTCACGGGTTCGCGCGTGACCCTCGGCCTCCTGCCCTACTGGCTGGTGGTCGTCGTCTTCGGCGTGGCGAAGCTGTGGAAGGTCGGGGTCGACGTCCCGGCCGCGCTCGCCTCGACGGACGTTACCTTCGCCTGGCCGGGGCTGCACGGCAAGCTCGTCTCCGCCTCGGGCGAGGTCTCCTCGTCCACGGTCTTCGGGCTCCAATGGCTCTCCTCGCCGGGCACGATGCTCCTTCTGACGGGGATCGCCGTGTCGATCGTCTACGGGCGCACTGGCTCCGGCGGCCTCTACCCCTTCTCCTTCGCCCGGGGAATGGCCGCCCTGGGCAGGACGATCGCCGACCTGCGCCTGGCCATCCTCACGATCGCGACGGTCATGGCCCTGGCCTACGTCATGAACTTCTCGGGCCAAACGGTCGCCATCGGCACCTGGCTGGCGGCCACGGGAGGGGCGTTCGCCTTCCTCGCGCCGGTGCTCGGATGGATCGGCACGGCCGTCACCGGGTCGGCGACCTCCGCGGGAGCGCTGTTCGCCAACCTCCAGACGACGGCGGGCGCCCAAGCCGGGATCAGCCCGCAGCTGCTGCTGGCGGCCAACGAGATCGGCGGCGGCATCGGCAAGATCGTCAGCCCTCAGAATCTCGCCATCGCCGCCACGGCCATCAAGGAGCCGGGCTCGGAGTCGCCGCTGCTGCGCAGGGCGGCGCCGTATTCGATAGCCTTCGTCGCGCTGCTGGGCATGGTCGTCGTCCTCGCCTCCAGCGGAGCCCTCGGATTCCTCGTCGCCCCGTAGGCCCGGCCGTCCTGAGCCCGAGCGGACGGCATGGAAGCGCACGGCGCCGACCGCCGACGGGCCGGGCCGCGCTCCCCGAGGCGGCTCCGGCCGAGACGTACGCCCCTGGGAGCGGGCCGAATCCACCGACGTGACCCGTGGCGTAACCCGGCCGGGCCGCACGACCCGGGACCGGGGCCGGCCGGGCCGCCGAGCGGCAACGGGGACCGCTGAGCGGACAGCTTGAGCGAACCACACTGCCTCCGCGCTATCATCGGCGATGATGCGACCTGAACAGATTACCGATGTCATCGCCTTCCACGGAGAAGGCCCCGTCTGGCACTCCTCGTGGGGAGGCCTGCGCATGGTGGACATGCTCGCGGGAACGATACTCACGCTCTCGGGAAGCGGCGAAGTCACGCGGATCGCCACCGGCTCGCGGATCGCCGCCTTCGTACGGCCCCGCGAGCGCGGAGGCTACGTCGCCGGCCTGGAACGCGGGATAGGGCTGGCCGACGCTCCCTTCGCCACGCCCACGCCCCTGCCCGAGATGTGGAGCGATCCGAACGTTCGCATGAACGAGTGCGGCTTGGACCCGTGGGGGCGGCTGTACGCGGGATCGATGCCCTACGACCGCACCCTCGGAGCGGGCAGGCTCTACCGGATCGAGGCCGACGGACGCTATTCGACGGCCCTCTACCACGTCACGGTGTCCAACGGCCTGGATTTCGCCCCCGACGGGCAGCGCGCCTATTACAACGACACGTCCACGGGATGCACGGACGTCTTCGACGTCGTCGGCGGGGATCTGGTCGATCGCCGCCCCTTCCACGACGGCGACGGCGGCCGCCCCGACGGCCTCGCAGTCGACTCGGAGGGGAACGTGTGGTGCGCCATGAACCGCGTGGGCAAGGTGCGCCTCTATTCGCCCGAGGCGGAGATCCTGGGCGAATGGGAGCTGCCCGTCCACGGCGTGACCGCGGTGACCCTCGGCGGTCCGGACCTGCGCGACGTCTTCATCACGACGTCCCGGGAGACGGCCGACGAGCCGCACGCAGGCGCCGTCTTCCACATGCGCACGGCCGTGCCGGGCCAGCCGACGCGCACCTTCGCCGGTTGAGGCGCACCGCCGCCCGAGCCCGAAGACGGCGGGGGCACCCCCGCGATCCGACCGTCCGGTGGGTTTTTAGTACACATGGGGGCCGCTGGTAAGGCTCAGAACGGCGTGACATGATTGATTGCGGGCGCATCCGGCTACCGCGTCCCGCATTCCGCCATCCGACGGGAGATCGCCGATGGGCGCGTCGCCCTTGCCGGGGCCTGTCGTCCGGAAAGGAAATCATGGCACTTCCCCAGGTCACGATTCCGCGCATCGAGACCCTCTTCAAGAAGGCCGATCTGAACTATTCGCTCGAGGGGGAGCACATCCTCTCCACGTGGCCGAGCATCACGCTCTGGGTCGCCTGCGACGGGCGGGCCCTGCGCTTCATCGCACTGTGGCAGGGAGCGATCACCGATCCCGCCGACCGCGCCAGGGCTCTGGACGCCGCCACCCATCGCAACCGGAACTACATCCTGCCCAAATCGACGGTGGTGGAGCTCGAGAGGGGCGTGGGCCTGCGCGCCGAATGCAATTTCTGGGTGGAGCACGGGATGACGGACGCGCAGCTGCAGGGGGCCTTCGACGCCAGTCTCAAATCCTGCCTGGGCACGATCGAGGACTTCGACGCGCTGTTCTCCAAAGCGGCGCACGCCGATGCGGTCTCCTCCGGCGGGGAGGCGTAGGGATGGCCTGGTTCAAGGACGCCGAGAACGGCTCGTCCGCTCCGGCGGTGACGGTGGAACGGATCCACCGTGCGCTCAGCGCGCTCGGTTTCGCGATGGGCCCCATGGAGACGCCGGCCAAGCTCGTGGCCAAGTTCGACGGCTACGTCACCGTCCTGGACGTGTCGAACCCGACGTTCCTGATGATCCGCGCCCATTTCCCGGAGGAGTTCCCCTCCGAGTCGATGGGCGAGCTCATCGAGAAGGCCAACGAGTGGAATGCCTCGACCCTGTGGGGCACGGCCGTCCCCCAGCTGCAGGAGGACGGCTCGAACGTCCTGCTGCAAGCGGAGGTCGCCTGCCTCATCGACCAGGGGTTGAACGACGAGCAGCTCGTGACGGCCGTCGACCTCGGCTTGCAGTGCTCCCTGTCCTGCCTGGACTCCTTCCGTCCGAAGCGGGACGAGGAGGAATCCGACGGGGCCTCGCGGGAAGAGGCGGGCGAAGCGCCGCAGGCGCAGGACGACGGCTCGGCCGGGGCGGAGGGCTGAGATGTCGGACAGTCAGACGCCGGGCGGGGGATCGGCGGCCCAGAACTTCCAGGTGGACCTGGCCGGGCTGGTCGATCTGCTCAGCCGCAACCTCTATTCGGGGCCGCAGGTCTTCGTCCGGGAGCTCCTGCAGAACGGCACGGACGCCATCTCGGCGCGCCGGGAGATCGATCCCGACTGCCCGGCCTGCATCCGCTTCGAGGCGGACGGCTCGACTCTGCGCGTCATCGACTCGGGCATCGGCCTGACGCGAGAGGAGGCTCGCGCCTTCCTCGCCACCATCGGCGCCACGTCCAAGCGCGACGAGTTCGGCCTGGCGCGCACGGACTACCTCGGCCAATTCGGGATCGGCCTGCTCTCCTGCTTCATGGTCTCCTCGACGATCACGGTGCTCTCGCGCTCCGCGCGCCGGGCCGACGCCCCCACCGTGCGCTGGCTGGGCCGCTCGGACGGAACGTGGAGCGTGGACCTCGCCGAGGAGCCGCTGCCCGAACCGGGAACCGCGGTCGTCCTGGAGGACCTCCCCGGGGAGAGCCCCTTCGCGCCGGCCCGGCTGCGCCACCTCATCGCCGACTACGGGCAGTACCTGCCGGTGCAGGTCGAGCTCTCCGTCCAGGGCGGGCCGGGCGAGCCTCTGGCCGGCCAGAGGGCGCCGTGGGAGCTGTCGCAGGCCGCCTCGACCCGCTGGTGCATCGAGAATTTCGGGTTCCACCCCTTTGCGGAGATCGAGTTGAGCGTGCCGGAGGCCGGATTCGAGGGCGTGGGCTACGTGCTTCCCTCGGGTGCCCACCCCGGCCAACTGCTGCGCCATCGCGTCTATTTGCGGCGCATGCTCCTGAGCCCGCGGGCCACCGACCTCCTGCCCGAATGGGCGTATTTCGTCCGGGTGGTGGGCGATTCCCGCCATCTGCGGCCGACCGCCTCGCGCGAATCCCTCTTCGACGACGACCTGCTGGAGACCGTGCGCGAGTCCCTGGGGGCCCAGGTGCGCGCGTGGCTGACGCATCTATCCCTCAGCGACCCCAAGCGCTTCCTGGAGTTCATCACCCTGCACCTGGAGGGCTTGAAGGCTCTGGCCGTCAGCGACGCTCCGACCCGCTCCATGGTGGCCGCTTCGGTCCCCTTCATCACGTCCATGGGCGTGCTCACCCTCGACGAGGTCCTGGAGCGGCACGGCGCCATCCACTACGTGCTGTCGAACAGCCATTTCAAGGCCTTCAGCCCGGTGGCCGCGGCCAACGGGCTGTGCATCGTCAGCGCGGGCTACGCCTTCGACGACGAGCTCCTCAGCCAGCTCACCCTCGACCGGCCGGACGCCGACATCTCCGTCCTCGACCCGTCCACCCTGCTTGACGCCTTGACGCCGCCGGATCCCGACGAGGAGGCCTCGCTCGCCCGCCTGCTGATCCTGGCGAACGAAGCCCTCTCGGGAACGGGGGTCGTCGCCGAGATCCGCAGCTTCGACCCGGGGACCATCCCCGTCCTCTTCCTTCCGGACGCCGATTTCGCCGGGCAGTCCGTGGCGGAGTCGGCGCGCAGCAGGTCGACGGGCACGTGGGCGGACGTCCTGAGCGCCGCGGATCCCTTCGCGAACTCGTCGGCGCCCAGGCTCGTCCTCAACGCGCGGGCGCAGCTCATCAACGAGTTGGCGGGCGGTTCGCGGGACCAGCTCGCGGAGACGGCGGTTCGCGGCCTCTACGTCCAGGCCCTGATGGCCGGCCAGCATCCGATGGACGCCAAGGCCCGCGCCTGGTCCTCGCAGATCTTCACGCATCTGATCGAACTGTCTCTGAAAGGTCCGCAATGAGCACCGAAGACGAAGTCCGGGACCTCATGTCACGCGCCTCCGCCCTCCCCTACGGCCGGGGGCGCTCTCAGCTGTGGGCGGAGGCCGCGGCCCTGGCGGAATCGGCGGGTTTGGAGGAGTTGGCGCTGCGGTCGAATCTGGCGCTGATCCCGGCGTACACCAACGGCGGCGAGGGGCCCAAGCTCCTGGCGCCCTTCATCTGGTGCAACGCCGTGTACAAGCGCCGCCCGGAGCTGTTCACCGAGAAGATGCTCCACCGCCTGGGATGGGACTACAAATACGTCATCACCGCGCTGCGGTTCATCCCCACCGTGCCGCGCGACCAGTGCCTGGACATCCTGGAGGAGATGCGCCGGTACTACCTGTCGCGCGGCGACTCCATGCGCGCCTACTACATCCACGGGCACCTCCTCTATCGCGACCTCGGCGAGGAGGACGCGGCCGAGGAGGCCTTCCAGAAGTGGCGGGCGTCCGGCCCCAGCGATCTGGCCGACTGCGCCGGGTGCGACCCCGCGCACGAGATCGACTACTTCCGCCGCCGCAAGGACTGGGAGGCGGCCTGCCGCGTGGGCGACCGCGCCCTGGCCGACAGGGAGCACTACTGCTTCCAACAGCCGGAGTCCCTCTTGACCGACATGCTCGAACCGTGGCTGCGCACGGGCCGCGACGCCGAGGCCTGGGCCGGGCACATCCGGGCGTATCGCCGCTACCAGGCGGACTCCACCCGCCTGAGCTACATGCCGAACCACATCGACTACCTCCGCCTGTCCGGCACGCCGGAGCGGCTCGAGCGCGCCCGGAGGATCCTCGTCCGTCACCTCCCGTGGTGGGAGCAGGCCCAGTATCCGCGGAACCTCATCGACCTCGCCGTCTCCGCGGCGCGTCTGGTGCGCGAGCTGCCGGGAGACCGCCACGCCGAACGCCTGCACGCGATCCTGCCGGGCGAGAAGCTGAAATGGGCGCCTCGCCGGACCCTGGCCGACCCCACGCTGGCCGACGCCGAGGAGTGGTTCACCAGCCTGGCCCTCGACCTGGCCGACCAGTGCGACCGACGTCCTGGCCTCCTCAGGCCGTTCATGGTCGCCGAGATCCGGGAACGCCTTCGGGAGCCGGGCCTGGACCGCCCCCTGACGGCGAATGCGATCCCCGACGTCTCCGGCATGGCGACGCTCGACACGCAGGACTACCGCATCGCCGCCGCCTCCGAGGCGCTCCTCCTGCCCGACGCGACGGTCGCGGCCGGTCCGTCGACCGGCCGGAGCTCCGCCTCCGCCGCAGATCCCTCCCCTGCGCCGGAGCAGCCGTCGCAGCCCGACGCCGATGAGGAGGAGCCCCCGCTCGTGCCGGTCGACATCGACGGCCCGTGGCGGACGATGGACCTGTTCGACCTCGTCCAGACGGCCGCCGCCCTGGGGCCCACCGTCAGGAGCGTCTACCTGCTGCGCGCCGCGCAGATCCTGTGCGACAGGCCCGTCGGCGGACACGCGCCGTCCGCCGAAACGGCGTCCGGCGAGCCCGGCGACGCCGACGAGGCACCCCCCGCGCCGCACACCGCGGACCCGGACGCCCTGCCCGAGGCCGCCCGGTTCAACGACGCCTGGCTGAAGGCGCAGACCCTGGCCAACGCCTTCCTCGGAAGGCAGTCCGCCGTCCCCGAGTCCGACCCGGACGCCACGGATCCCTTCGGGATCTTCACCCCTCCCTCATTCCTCCTGATGGTGCAGGCACGCGCCCTGGCCGAGCAGTCCGATTTCCGCGGCGCCTGCCTGGCGGCCGACGGAGCCATGCGGATCGTCTCCCCCGATCCTCTCGGCGTGCGTCTGGAGGCCTTGGAGATCCTGTCCTCCATGAGCGCCGCCGCCGGATACCCGGAGGAGGCGATGGAGTACGCCAGAGCGCTCGTGAATCTGTCAGCCGCCTGCGACCTGGCCTTCCTCAACGCGACGGCCTCGGACATGCTGGCGAACATGCTGCTGCGGACCCGTCGCCCGGTCGAGGCCGCCGAAGTCGCGCAGATGGCGCTGCTGCGCATGGAGGCCTATCCGCACTCGCCGCTCGCTCTCCGGCTTCACACTTCCCTCGCCTCGGCCCTGGAGGCCCTCGACGACGACACGGCCGCCGCCCACGCCGCCGTCGAGCTGGCCGATCTCCTGGAGATCCGCGGCGACACCCTGGGCGCCCGCAACTCCTATTCGCGTGCCGCCCAGGCCTTCAGCGAGGCCGGGGACTCCTCCCGCTCCGTAGCGCTGTGGGCGCACGTGCTGCGCCTGACGGAGGAAGTGGACACCCCGCTGCAAGTGGCCAACACGCTGAACAACTACGCCTACGCCATCGCCACCCAGCCGGGGCGGGTGCCGGAGGACCAGCTCGACCTCATGGACAGGCTGATGGAGCGCCGGCGCGCACTGCTCGCCTCGCCCAGCGTGGAGACGTCCGACTCCAAGGAGTGGCTCGACGCCGACTGGCTGCGATCGATGGCCCTCTTCGACTGGTATGCGCTGCGCAGGCGCCTGGCCAAGGACTACGCGCGCGCGTCCGCCGACGCCTTCGCCTCCCTCGACCAGCCGATCGAGAGGGGCCGGACCCTCATGCTCATCATCCAGATGTGCCTGGCCATGGGCGAACTGGACGAGGCCGACGCCCTGATCCAGGAGGCCGGATCCCTCCTGGACGACCAGCGTTTCCGCGGCCACGAGCTGCTGCAGGAACTGGAGAAGCTGCGCGAGAGCGCGCGTCAGGCTCGGCAGGAGCGGGACGAGGGGGACGGCCGCTGATCCGCGTCGCTCTCGGCGCAGAGTCGCCCCCGCCTCGGGAGGCGGTCGTGAGTTGGACAACCCTATGGAGGCCGCGGGCACGGCGAGCGGGCCTCTCGGTCAGCCCCTGGGGCGGAGGATCCTCTCCAACGCGGTGACGGCCTCCAGGGAAGAGAGGTCCTTCATGATGACGTAGTCGACGATAATGCCGAAGTACATGCCGACGATGGCCGTCACGACGTCGTCGGGGTCGAGCCGAGGGTCGACCTGCCCGTTGCTCTGCCACCGCTTGACGAGCTTCACGATCATGCCCCGGAAGGAGTCGTGCCGGGAGGCCATGTCCTGGCGGAGCTCCTCGTCGCGGTTGACCTCGCTCCACGCGTTGATGGCCAGGCGCGCCGAATACACCGCGCTCCTGCGCACATCTTCGGGCTCCGAGCCGCGGTGCGTATTCCAGAAGCGTCCGAACACCTCTTTGAAAATCTGGGATAGCGAGGGCGGATCTTCGCGGTTGGCGTATTCTTCGACTTCGTCGTACACGGGTTCGAGCCGATTCGTGCACACCGCCCGGATCAGTTCGCGTTTCCCCCCGGGGAAGTAGGAGTACACGGTGCTCGAGGACATACCCGCCCGGCTGACGATCTCGTCCATCGAGGCCGTGTGGAAGCCGCTGTCGACGAAGCAGCCTTCCGCCGCGACGATGATCCGCTCCCTCTGGCGTCTCTGATGGTCGGCATTCACCCTGGGCATGTCCTCAGACTAGCCCATCCCGCGCCTCAGCCGGCCTGTTTTTCAAAACGAAACGCTCTTTTCGTTTTGCGCTTCATTGGGCTACCATGAAGCCGACATAGGAAAACGATCGTTTCGATTTAGGAGCGCATATGGCAGCGGACAAGGAGAACACCGCCTCCGGTGGGACTTCGGCCGTGAAGACCTCTTCGACTCGCCCCGACCGGGCGGGCGCCTCGGACCACTCGGACGCCACGGCGGATCAGCGAACCTCTCAACGAGACCAGCGCCGGAAACGAGCGGTGATGACCAGCGCCGTCACCACCCAGCTCATGATCGTGCTGGACATGACGATCATCGCCGTCGCCCTGCCGGACATGCAGGAGAGCCTGAAGATGACGGCGGCCGAGCGCCCGTGGGTGGTCACCGCCTACACCCTCGCCTTCGGAGGCCTCGTGCTCTTCGGCGGGCGGCTGACCGCTATCCTGGGCATCCGGCGCGCATACCACATCGGCCTGACGGGCTTCGCCGTCTCCAGTCTCGTGGCCGGAATCGCCCCTTCCTTCGCGGTTCTCGCCTCGGCTCGGGCGTCGCAGGGCGCCTTCGGCGCGCTTCTGGCCCCCACGCTGCTCGCGCTGCTCAACGCGACCTTCACCGACCGCAACGAGAGGGGACGCGCATTCGCCACGCTCGGCGCGACGGGCGGCGTCGGCGCGGCGACGGGCCTCATTCTGGGCGGCGCGCTCACCGACCTGCTCGACTGGCGCTGGGCGCTGTACATCAACATGTTCATCGCGGTCGTCGCCTTCCTCTTCGGGCGGCGAAGCCTTCCCACTCCGCGGGCCGGAGAGCGTTCGAGCGCCCTCGCCGAGGACGTCTTCGGGCTGGCCCTGGGCTGCATCGGGATATTCAGCCTCGTCTTCGGCTTCGACCAGGCCGAACGGCATTCGTGGGGGGCGCGCTCGACCGTCGCCTGGCTCGCCGTCGGAGGAGCCCTCCTCGTCGCCTTCGTCGTCAGGGAGCGCTTCGCCCACGCACCGGTGCTTCCGCTGTGGATCGTCTCCGACCCCACGCGCGCGGGGTCGTATCTGACCCAGTTCATGGTCGGCGCGGGGCAGATGGGAGCCGTCGTCTACATCACGTACTACTTCCAGAGGCATTTCGACTACTCGCCGATGCGCACCGGCCTGGCCATGCTGCCCATGGTCTTCGGGATCGTGGTGAGCGCGACCGTCGTGGGGCAGGCCCTTCTGCCTCGACTCGGCGTGAAGTTCATGCTGCCGGCCGGTTTAGCGGTATCCGCCATTGCCTTCCTCATCCTCTCGCGCGTAACGGTCGACGCCGACTACGCGCAGGTCGCCCTTCCCGGCCTGATCGTCCTCGGCCTGGGCGTGGGATGCGCCAGTCCGGTCGCGTTCAACGCCGGAACCCGCGGCGTCCCGGGCAGCCGCGCAGGCCTGGCCTCGGCCGTCCTCAACGCCTCCCAGCAGATCGGCTCCTCCCTCGGCGTGGCCGCCCTGGCGACTTACGCCTCCCAACACGCCAGGGACTACGCCGCCTCCCACGCCGGTCAACTCAAGGAGATGGCCGCTCAGGCGCTCGCCAAGGCCCAGGCGCTGCCCAACTCTCCGGAGGGCAAGCGGATCATCGGGGGTCTGCGCGGTCAGCTGGCCGACCAGGCGCAGATCAGCGCCTACAGAGGCGGCTTCATGGTTCTCGTGTGGGCGCTGGCGGCCGGCGCGCTGCTGCTCGCCATCGGCGCAACGGTGGCCACCCTCCGCGCGCGTCGACAAGCCGCTCAGGCCCGGGCTTCCCAGCCCTGAGCCCTCAAGGCCGCTGGAATCCGAACGGCTGAGCCCCCGGGCATCCCACCCCGGGGGCTCAGCCGCTGTCTCCAGTCCAGACATTCCTCAAATCGCCCGGCGCCCCGCACCCGGAGGCTCGGCCTTTCCCGGAGACCCGAGTCTTAGGGGGCCGTCCCGCCGCAAAAGCCCACCAGGGCGAATCCGACCGAGGGTATCCGCCTTCAGGCAAACTCACGGTGTCCCTCCCCATCGAGAATTGCCGATAAAACCGTTGACGGCAAGATGCGGCGACAATATGATGTGTCCTATAGGTGCGAAATCACACATATTGGCGTTCACGCGTCGCATGGGCGCCTGGCATCGACAGCACGGCGATCCTGGAACCTCACTTCAGACCGACCACACCGCCAATCGGATTAGGAGCTCGCATGGGAACAAGAAGAATCACCTCTCGGGTGCTCGTCGCATCCGCCGTAGTCCTGCCGGCCTCTGCACTCTCGTCCTACGCCAGCGGGGCGGCGAGTTCGGAATCGGATTCGGAATCCAGCGACACCATAGCCGTCACGGCTCCGGTCGTCTCCCCCGACGGCACCGTCGTGCGGCCGGCCGAACCCGTCGGATCGACGGCGGAGCCCGCCAAACAGGCCGAACCCACCACCGCCGGGTCGGGCGAGCCCGGCGCACCGGCGGCCAAGCCTGCCAGGTCGCCCAAGCACGCCATGCCGAGCAGAGCGCCCAAGCACGCCGCTTCGAGCACACCAGCAGTACCGGCGACGCCCACGTCCCAACCGAGTGCAGCCTCCCCCGCGCAGACCGGCACGCCGAACGCGACGACGTCGCCGGCGAACCCGGACGGAGCGTCCAGCTCGAGCGGGACGTCGGATTCCCACCGGATCGACGCCCCCAGCCAGGTCGTCAGGGACTACTGGACTCCTGAACGCATGAGGAATGCGCAGCCGGCGCCGATGCCGAGCGTGACGGAATAGGCCGCCTGGACGCCATAGAAGAAGAGACAGCTCAACAACCAGGTCTCAACGGTCGGGTCGGGGGCGTGCTCGCGCCCCCGACTCTCTTTCGGTCGCGCACCGAAATCGGGTATGAAATCAACGCATGCGCGTGGGAGTCCCCGTCGCCGCTTGGAAGCAGGGAGCCGGATTCGACTTTCACCAATGCCGCCATACCGAATCCTCTGATGGTCTTTTTCTCGCCAAGCTGCATCACACATCGACGGAATGGTGTGCTCCACCCGGGGAGAAGTGTCCAAACTGATGTCTCGCAATCTCAGCGGGCGCCAGTATAGCATGCGGATTACCCACCGCCTCAACTTTTAAGGGAGATTTTCACATGAGTGAACTAAACGTCAATTTCGACGAATTAGATCAGTTCAGAAATATGGCTGCCGCTTGCATCGACAGTCTTTCTGCAGTGAGCCTGACGGGTGCAGACTCGGGTGGAACCGCAGGTTTCGGCAATGCCGTCCTTGCTCAGGCGGTGACGTCCTTCTTGACCTCTCGCAACGAAGACCTCCGCCTTTCCCAGCAAGAGGCTTCCGCTCTGCACGAGGGCATGTGCTCGGCTATTTCACTTTTCCGCGAAACGGACGAGGACGTTGCCGGTGACGCGAAGGCACTGGCGGAAAGCATAACGAACACGGTTAAGAGGAGTCTTTCCGATGTCTGAGACGATCGCTGCGCAGTTCATCGGAGGAATCCCCGGCAATCCGGCTACAGTATGGGCGTCTGCTCACGCCATGTTGGAAGCCGCTCAGGCGATTTCCATCGGTTTCGACTATCTCCAGGCTGCGGGCTCTGCTACGCCGACGTGGACGGGCGAGGCCTCCCAATCCTTCGCCTCCAAAGTGGAGGCCGGCGGAGAGAAGCTCGACACCTTGATATCGGCGCTGAAATGCGGCGCGACCGCGTTGGAGGATTACGCGGGAGTCCTCGAGAACGCGAAGGCTCAAGCGGCAGACCTTCGCGCGGACATGGATTCCTTGATCGCCGACGTCAAAGCCAATCCGACCCTTGCTGCAACCGCGCCTGCGGCGGTTTTCTCTCTGACCTCCGCCTATACGGCTTTGGTGGAACGTGTCAAAGCCGCTGCGCTGCAAGCGGCAGCCGCGCTCGGAACGGAAACAGATCTTGAAAGTGCAAGTAAAGATAAAAACAACACCAATTTACAAACAACTGAGCTCTCCAAATCCGATGCAGATAGAATCGAAGAAGAAATAAATGATAAAGATAGTCCTCTAAATTGGTCAGAAAACCATCAGGGATCAGATATAGGAGATTGTTATTTATTAGCGACACTATATTCTTATTCTCATACATCAAATGGTCAAGAAACGCTTAGAAACAATGTTAAACGCATCGGAGGTACAGATGCATTTGAAGTCACATTATATGATGAAAACGGTAGTCCACATAAAGTTAAAGTTGAAGATTATTATACTTATGGAGCAAATAATAAAATAGATGAACATATAGAAGTACCTAATCTCATGACTATTTATGAACGCGCATACGGCATATACCGAGAAGAGAAAAATGATGATATAAATAAAGGCAGAGCCACAGATGCAATGGAAACTATCTCGGGAGGTAAGTCGAAAACATTGGACACATCCGATTTGTGGTTTTTGATGATCATAAATACCGTAAAAGCGAATGGGAAGAGATTGAAGCTGCTGTACACGATGGAAAACCGGTAGCGGCAGGAGTTCCTTCTTCGAATGGCGGTGATGTTCAAGCGCGCGTTGATAACGATGGAGATGGTGCTGTAGATGGAAATTCTTCTAGTTATCCAATTGTAACTAATCATACCTATAGCGTTTTATCAATAGATGATGATTATGTAACGCTTCGTAATCCACAAGATAAAAACGGAAGTCACGAAGATGGAATTATAAGAATAACTCGTGAAGATTACGAAAAACATTTTAGTCGAACGTATATTGGTGCTACGGATACATCACCTTCAGGTCAAACACCCAATCCATCTCCTGGCCCCGCCCCTACTCCAACAAAAGACGGGTGAAATCATGTCTGCTTCTCATACCAGTATTGTCCTCAGCCCCTCCATCTATTTCCGTCTCGACGATGGACAAACGGTCACGGCACAATCCATCCGTATCACCGATGACGGCCTCATGACCGCTACGGTGACGGCCGGAGAGACGAAGCGAGTCCTTTACGGGGGCGAACCTCGGTTCTTTCCCTCCGTCGGCATCATCAATCTCGAAGACGTCATAATCCACCCCGTGGAGCTCGGAACGATGGGAGGCGGCAATCAGGCCGTCCTCAGTCTGCAGATCCACACCGGTTGATAATCGACCGCCCTACAGGCAGCCTTCGCCGCGCCGGATGTCAAGAGGGGAGCCGACTCGCGCGTCAGCGGCTATCCTCCCCTCTCGGCCTCTCCGCCACCCGAAACCCGCTACTTCCCTTGCGGCTTGATGAAGGGGAAGGTGATCGTCTCGCGTATGCCCAGCCCCGTCATGGCGGTCAGAAGCCGGTCGATCCCCATGCCCATGCCGCCGCACGGGGGGAAGCCCTGCTCGAGGGCTTGGATGAACTCCTCGTCGAGTTGCATGGCCTCCGGGTCGCCGTTGGCGGCCTCCAGCGACTGGGCCACCAGGCGCTCGCGCTGGATCACCGGATCGGCGAGCTCGGAGTAGCCGGTGGCCAGCTCCATGCCGCGCACGTACAGGTCCCATTTCTCCGTCAGGCCCGGCTTCGAGCGGTGCGGGCGGGTCAGAGGCGACGTGTCCTCGGGGAAGTCGCAGACGAAGGTCGGCGCCCACAGTTTCGAGCCGACCAGTTCCTCGAAGAGCTCTTCGACGATCTTTCCGGGTACCCAGAAGGGCGCCACGCCGATGCCGTGCGCCTCGGCGAGGGCTTCGAGGCGTTCGCGGGGGGTCTCCACCGTGATCTCCTCGCCGACGGCCTGCGAGACGGACGCGTACAGGTCGAGCCGGTCCCATGCCTCCCCGCCGAGGTCGTACTCGGTTCCGTCGGCCAGCGTCACGGCCGTGGTTCCCAGGGCGTCCCGGCATGCGCGCTGGACGAGGTCCTTGGTCAGCTCCCCGATCGTGTCATACGTCCCGTAGGCTTCGTAGGCCTCCAGGGCGGTGAACTCGGGCGAATGCGTCGAATCCGCCCCTTCGTTGCGGAAATTCCGGTTGATCTCGAAGACGCGGTCGACGCCGCCGACCACCGCGCGCTTCAGATGCAACTCCGTGGCGATGCGCAGGTAGAGGTCCTCGTCATAGGCGTTGATGTGCGTCTTGAAGGGGCGGGCCGCCGCCCCGCCGTGGATCGTCTGGAGCATGGGGGTCTCGATCTCCGTGTAGCCGCGCTCGTCGAAGTTGGCGCGCAGCGACTTCATGACCCCGGCGCGCAACCGCACCATGTCCCGGGCGGCTGGGCGCATGATGAGGTCGAGGTGCCGCATGCGCACGCGCGCCTCTTCGGAGAGGGAGACGTCCTCGCCCTCGGCATTCCTGTACACCTTGGGCAGGGGGCGGATGGCCTTCGAGGCGATCCGCCAGGAGTGGGCGAACACGGAGAGCTCCCCGCGCTTGGACGTCCCGACGTGGCCTTCGACGAACAGGTGGTCGCCCAGGTCGACGTCGGCCTTGAAGCGCGCGAGGGAGCCCTCCCCCACGTTCGCCTGGGAGAGCAGGACCTGGATGCGGTTGCCCGGGCCGTCCTGGAGGGTGGCGAAGGCGATCTTCCCGCCGCTGCGGGTGAGCATGACGCGGCCCGCTACGCCGAGATCCACGTCGGCGAGCTCCTCGCCCGGCCCGAGGCCCGTGTAGGCCGATCGTATCTCGGGGATCGTCGCGGTCACGGGGAGCTCGACCGGGTAGGGCTCCAGCCCTTCGTCGATCATCCGCTGGCGTTTGGCTAGGCGCACCTGGATCTGCTCGGGTGTGTCGTCTGCCTGGGCTTGCGCGTTCTCGGGCGCCTCGTTGGAGTTCACGGGTACAAGACTAGCGTGCGGAACCGCTTCCACGCCGAGCCCGGCCGAGGTCGTCGAGGCAGGCGGGGCTGCCTGGCACGGAGCGGTTTCCGCGCAGAAACCGAGCCCGGCAGGCGATCGCGTCGCGGATGTCGAATCCACCCGTATGGAGATTTATGCCCGGCGGGAGACGCCGCCGCCACTGTACGCATTCGGATTCCCCATCTCGCAGCCATTCTCCGCTCCGCACATCCAATTGGGAGAGTTTCCCGGATTACGGTACCCATCATCTTCTCTTCAAAGCCGGCGTGGCCTCGTCTTAGAGTCGTCGCAATGGAGGAGACGTTCCCGTACCTCCCGTTGATATACCGGCTTTCTCAAGAATCGAGGTTCACATGGACGGCACCTTCAGTGTCAATACGGATTCCCTTCGCACGGCGAAGACGCATTACGACTCGGCATCCAACGGCATGAACAACCAAGAATCTTTCACCGCTTCGGGATTCGGAGATTCTCAAGGTTGGGCTCAAAACGCGTGTAATTATCTAGAAACCAAGTTGACAAATTTATCTGAAAAATCACTTGATATTGGTTTATCACTTTCCAAAGACGCTGAATATTTTGATTCAACAGACAGAAGCATTAAAAGTGACATTCAGCGCGCAACTAGTTCTGACCATTAAAACTAATTATTTGCATTGAACTTATTTCAAAACTAAGGAGAGGCCATGTCGTCTATTGATGTAAAATTTGACGGAGATCCTGAAGAAATAGGCAACCTATCTACAAAACTTGAAACTTTATCCACAAACATCACTGAAACATGGGCGAGCGAACTACGTTCAGGTCATTCCACCGCAACTGACGAATGGACTGGTATAACTTCTAAAAAATTCGATTTAACTGCAACTTCCGCTGAAAATAAATTAACAAGCCTTTCGAAAGATGTCAATACATTTAAAAAAGCAGTGGATACGCTTAAAAGTGAATTAGATTCCGTAAATAAAATATTAAAAGCGGCAATTTCGGATGCAACAACCTACGGTCTTACAGTTGAAGGTACAACAATAAAAGAACCTACCAAACCGTCCTGCCTTATTTCCATGCCAATTATCGGTATACCCATACAAGTCACTGTCACCGATGAAGAAGCGAAACAAGTCGATGATTATAATAAAAAGGTAAAGCAATACAACATTATATCTGATAATGTATCAAAAGCAAGAGAGCAAGAAACTAAAGCACACAATGCTTTTCAAGGAAGCTGTATCGGAATGATGTTTCCTACTCTTGCGTCTACCATAATGGGGGGAGATAATATCAAAAATACGCTGGATTCAGCCAAAAAAGTGAAAGGTAATATTAGTAAATACCTTATAGATCCGCTTAAACTTGGAGGATTGGGCATGATGGTAGCAGGTGGACAACTTACAAAAGAAGCCAATAAAGCACTTACAGATATTATATATAAAACAAAATCTAAGCTTGGCTTAAAAATAAATACCAGAGTATTAATGCCAGATAAAGTTGCGTCAGGATTTTTCGAAAAACTGAAAGCTCCATTTAAAAATGGAAAAGCTATGAAAGATCTGATCGATCCCAAGAATTGGGAAGAAGTAGCAAAAAAGGGGCGGCACATTAAAGATGCTACTTTTTCGGGAGTAAAAAAGCTACATTTAGATAAATTAGCTAAATGGGGCTCTAAAACCAGTAAATTTGTTACAAAAGCCGGTAAAGTACTCGGCCCCATAGGGACTGCCATTAATGTTGGCACTGTGTGCTACGACGCATTTAAAGGCGGAGCTGATCAGTGGTCCCGAGATTCGGCCGATCCTTCGCTGACTACTCGCGATAAATTGGCGCGCGCGGAATTGAGGGGACTATGGGATGCTGTTCCCGCAGGATCCGAAGCGCTCGGATCATCCGCGGGAGGTGCGCTTGGCGCAACGCTGTTCGCATGGTCAGGCCCTGGCGCGGTAGTTGCGGGATGCGCAGGAGGCTACGCAGGTGGAAAAGCAGGCAAGAAATTAGGCGACTGGATCTTCAATACAAATGAAAACAAAATGTCAAAAATAATAGATGAATGGAAACCATCAAAAAGTTTTTTAGGCAAGAAAACAAAATATTGGGGATGATTGCGAGTATCGAACTTCTCAAAGGGCAACGTTCCGTTGTTTTCCCGACACCGATCTCTGCGTTCTCTCTGCGCGGTTCAGCGAGTACGACACCACCCCGGCCGCAGGTGCGCATTCGGCCGGGGTGGTTATCCGCGTGAACATCGAGTTCCGCGTGGGCGCAGAACGGGAATGGGGTTGGATCCCCGGATTGCGCAGGCGCAGGATGTCGTCACGGTCTGGACGGTCTGGGTGGAGGCTGGTGGTCGGATCCCCGATTTGCGCGAACGCCGGGAACGCCGCCGGCTATTGCGCGCCCTCGCATCCCCCATTCCGCAGTTCAACTGGGAGAATTCCCCGGATTACGGTGCCCATAGCAGCCTCTTCAAAGCCGGCGCGCTTCTGCCTTAAAGTTTCCCGGCAGGGGGAGACCTCCCCACGTCTCCCGTTGATGCATCGGCTTTCTCAAGAATCGAGGTTCACATGGACGGCACCTTCACCGTCAACACGGATTCCCTTCGCACGGCGAAGACGCACTACGACTCGGCATCCAGTGGCATGTACAACCAAGAGTCACTTACGGCGTCAGGATTCGGAGATTCCCAAAGTTGGGCGGATAACGTGTGCAGCACTCTGGGAACCAGCCTCTCCGACCTCGCCACCAAGGCATCGCAACTCGCCTCGACGCTGTCCACTGACGCCGAATGCTTCGACTCCACTGACAGAGACGTACAAAGTGACATTCAATGCGCAACTAGTTCCGACCATTGAAACTAAATTGCACTCATTGAATTCAATTTGAAGTTTTAGGAGAATCCATGCCACCCATTGACGCAAAATTCGACGGAAATCCTACGGAAATCGGCAACCTGTCGTCCAGCCTCAGCACGCTGTCCACAAGTATCACCGATACATGGGCGAGCGAGCTGCGTTCAGGCCACTCCACCGCCACCGACGAATGGACAGGCCTGAGCTCCGCATCGTTTGACACCGCCGCCAGTTCCGCAGAGACCGACCTGTCGGGCCTTTCGGGAAACGTCAATACGTTCAAAAAAGCGGTAGATTCACTTAAAACTGAACTCGATTCCGTAAAAAGCACATTGGAAACCGCGATTTCGGATGCCACAACCTACGGCCTAACAGTTGAAGGCACAACAATAAAAGAACCCACTAAGCCAGCTTGTCTAGGCCAGGCTACATTTGATTCCAACCCTCAACAAGTAACCGTCACTGCGGAAGAAGCGAAACAAGTCGACGATTATAATGAAAAAGTCACGCATTACAATACTATCTCTGATAATGTTTCAAAAGCTAGAGAGAAAGAAAAGAAGGCCCATGACGATTTTCAAGAAAGCTGTTTCGGGATAGTATTCCCCGATATCGCCGCCATAGCGGGCGGAGGGAAGCTAGCCTTGGCAAAAAAGCTGAAAGGAAAGATTGGTAGTTATCTTATAGATCCACTCAAATATGGTGGGCTGGGTCTGATGATGGCTGGTGGGCAACTTACGAAAAACGCTAGTAAGGCAGTTACAGATATCATACACGGGACGAAAGCTGCCCTCAACTCTAAAGGGTTCGGCTTTAAATTCGGCAGGCACCTGAAGGGATTGGAAGGCGGATTCGATTTCTTCAAAAACGGGAAGGCCATGAAGGGCTTGACCGACCCCAAGAATTGGGAGAAATTGGGGGAAGGCGGACGGCATCTCGCTGCAGGAGCCGCATCGGGAGCGAAGAAGCTGCATTTGGACAAAGCGTTCGAATGGGGGTCGAAAGCCGGCAAATACGCGTCGAAAGCCGGCAAGGTCCTCGGCCCCGTGGGAACGGCCCTCAGCATCGGCTCTGTAGCTTACGACGCCTATAAGGGCGGATCTGAGCAGTGGAAGCACGATTCGGCCAATCCCTCGCTGACTACAGGCGACAAGGTCGCCCGCACGGCGGCGAAAGGCGCATGGGATGCCGTTCCCGCGGCGGCCGAAGCCGCAGGATCGGCCGCGGGAGGTGCGGCTGGCGCGGCACTGTTCTCGTGGACGGGCCCCGGCGCGGCAGTCGCCGGAGCCGCAGGAGGCTACATAGGCGGAAAGCTAGGAAGGATGGGCGGCGATTGGATCCACAACACATTCGACAGCTCCGTTTCGAAGGCCATCGACAATTGGAAGCCGTCCGAAGACATCAAAGCAGCGAAGAACTGGGTCTCCGATAAGGCCAAGAAGCTAAAATTCTGGTGATGAACGTGACTATCGAACTCCCCGACGGTTGGCGTCCCGTCGACGCCTCCCCCAATGGCTTTCCCAACGACTTCCTGGCGGTAGGGCCTCCCGGCTATCGGGACTACTCGCCCACCGTGGTCCTCAATCACAACGATGAAGTCACGGGGTCGCTCGAAGAGTGGATCGGCGAGACGATCGACATGATGAAGAAGCAGATCTTCAAGACCCTGCACGTCATCGACTCCGCCACGACCACGATCGCCGAACATCCCGCCCTCGTCTACGTTTCCACGTTCACGGTGGAGGCCCTGAACGTCACGCAGGAGCAGTTCGCGCTGATCGACCGGCCGGAAGGCGGCCCCGCCACAGGCTACGTGCTGACGTTCACTTGCGCGAGCGCCGAGTACCCGGAGTACGTCGACACCTTCGCGACCATGGCTCACAGCTTCGAAATCCCCGGGAGGCCGGCATGATCGAAGGACTCAACCTCTCCTTGCCCGTCTACCTGTGGGAGGCGCTGCAGGCGCTGGTGAACGGAGAGGACGTCGGGCAAGACGTCCTCTCCGACCTCGAAGCGCGCGGCGTCGTCGCCGACGGCGACCTGACGGATACGGCGAAAGATCTGCTGCACGCTCTCTTCGAGCCGGTCGGGCTTATCGAGCTCTACCTTTCGGAAGCGGGAAGCCTCCACGCGCTCCTGGCCTTCGTGGATCCCGAGCGGATCTCCCTCCTGGTCCAGACCGACGGAGAGTGGACCATCCTGCGTCGCGTCGACCAAGGCATGCTGCCTCTGGCCCTGGTGGAGCTTCTGAGCATCGGGCCACGCAAGTCGGAGCGCCTGGACGTCTCAGACGTCCTTCCGGCCACGCTCTTCCAGGATATCTTCGAGCGGGCCGACGACTCCGACAACCCTCCCCAGGAGGACCTCGCCCGCAACATCCGGCCCATGTGGCCGGACGCCTACGCGAGCCTGGTCGACGGCGAATGGCGCTTCTGGACCCTGGAAGCCTACGCGTGCGCCGAGACGCCTATGCAGTCGCGGGGATCCATGGCGGTGCTCGACACGTCATCGGGCATGCTGCGGGTGAGCCCCGAAGGCGACGAGGATTCCGAGGCAGACGACGAAGTGGAGACCGTGAAGGCGACGTCCATGATGCCTTCCGACATTTGGATCGACATCCTCACCCTCATCGCGCCTTCCACATAAGGGCGCTGACGGAAGCGGTGCCTCCGATCCCATTCCGACCGGAGACACCGCTTCGAATCCGCCGACACATGAGCATATGACGTGACTCCGATAGCCGCTGCACGTATAGTCCCTAGGGTGGAGCAGTCTCTAGACCCGACGGCGCCCGCCCTGGCGGAGCGCTGGGCCGTGCGGCGGACGGCGGGCCTTCGCCCGCTGCCTCGCCTCCGATCGCCGCGCCCGGCCGATCCCCGCTGGGACGGCCCCGCCGTGGCGGCGAGCGGGACGCCGCCGGCCTTCCCGCCTTCCACAGCCAGAGCCGCGGGCGCTCCTGAAAGGAAAGGGCTCCGGGGAGAAGGCGCTGAACGTCCTCGGCAGCGGGCAGCCCACACGGAAACCGGCCACGATAGGACCACGACATGTTCATGACGCTTCCCAAGGATTGGGCCGAGGCGCCCCTCCCCCCGGGGCTCGAGGCCGCCGATCTCCTAGTCGTCGGCCCGCAGGGGCACCTGGACTACGCGCCGACGGTGCTCGTCGCGCACGCCGACGACATCGACTCCTCCCCCTACGAATGGGCGGCCGGAGTCGCCGAGCTCTCCTCCGAGCAGTATCAGCCCTTCCACGTCCTGGACATAGGCGACGCGAACATCGACGGGCACGCCGGCTGCGTGTACCTCACGACCTTTCCGATGGAGGGTCTGAGTCTGACCCAGATGCTCTTCACGTACGTCGACGCCGTGAGCAGGCGGGGATTCGTCATCACCGCCACCTCGACGACCGCCGAGTTCTCGACGCTCGCCGACACCCTGACCGGCATCGCCAGCAGCATGAGAGGCGAGGAGATCCCCCGATGAACACGACCGACATCGCGCCGCGGCTCAGACTCCGGCACGGAAGCTGGAACGCGCTCCGCTCGGTGATCGCCGGTGAGCGGGTGCCGCGCAGCGAACTGAGGGAGCTGTGGGACCTCAACGTCCTGGACGGCACCGCCCTGACGGATCCCGCCCAGGAGCTGCTAGAAGGCCTGACCGGCATGGCCGGCGTCGTGCACGTCCTCGGATCGGACGCCGGAGCCCTGCGCTCGGCCAGCGTGTGGGTCGCAGCCGACGGCGTCGGGCTCCTCGACCAGATCGACGGCGACTACACGATCCTGCAACGCGTCGAACGCGGGATCGTCCCCCCGTCCATCGTCGAACTGCTCAACCTGGGGCCCCGGCCTCAGCTGACCGAACCCGAGAGCCAGACCGTCCCGGCCTCGCTCGTCAACAACGTCCTGGAGCCCAGCGGGGACGCCGCCGAGCCGTGGACGGACCTGGCCGACGCGATCGAGGGGTCCTGGCCGACCATCTCACACGCCATCGACGCCGGCGGCTGGCGGTGCTGGCTCCTCCAAGGCCACACCGTGGAGGACGGGACCGCGAAGGTACGCGATACGGTCTGCTTCCTCGACACGCCGGACGGCCTGTTGGACATAGTCATCGACGGCGAGACCGCCGCACTGGCCCCCATGACGACGATGACCCTGTGGCGCCACCTGTCCCACCTCATCAGCCTCGAGAGCTAGCCTGCGACGGCCAGATCCCCCACCGGGTCCACAACGTCCACAACGGAAAAGATTCGCGCAACGGGAAACTCTCCCCGGTAGGAACTCCCCGGGCTGGATTCTCCGGGTGCCGCTACCCGTCAGCGGCCCTTGAAGCAACCACTGCCCACGTATAGACTTCATTGTGGCAGGTCGACGAGACGGTTTTCAACCCCTTGGCTGTCACGGTCGGCCTGCCGCTCCCCTAGATCGATCGCCTACGAGATCCGGTCGCATCGCGCCAACGACGTCGGGACGCGACCGGGATCGCCGCCAGGCGCAGTGCATCGCGCGCAGGGACCATCCGAAGAGGCATCCCCGCCAGTGCCGGCGGAGAGCACCTGCGAGCCCCGGTCCGTTCGATGTCCGCAACGCTCTCCGCAGCGCCAGCGGAGAGCACGGATGGGCCGTCGGCGCCGTCTCGGAACACCCGCAGCTTGCACGTTCACTCCCGACGTGCGTTCCCGAACCGGGGAATCGACGGACGGGTCGCGCGGGGCATCGAACATCCGCGGGCGCCGGATCGGTCAGGTCATCCGCGGGCGCCGGATCGGCTAGATCATCCGCGGGCGCCAGATCGCTCGCGGGGCCTCACCCGCGGGCGTCGGCGAAGGGCAGGCCCGTACCCGTCAAGCCGTGGCCTGAAGGGACCCGGCCGGGCTCGGCACCGCGCTCGACGATGCGATTGCCCGCGTCGACGAAGACGACGTGAGGCCGGTAGGCGCGCGCCGAGGCGTCGTCGAGGAGCGAGTAGGAGATGAGGATGACGGTGTCGCCCTCGCCGACGAGGTGGGCAGCCGCTCCGTTGATCGTCAGGACGCCCGAGCCGCGGTCGCCGGGGATGGCGTAGGTCGTCAGCCGGGCCCCGTTCGTCACATCGACGACGTCGACCTCCTGGCCGGGGAGGATGTCGGCGGCGTCGAGGAGATCGGCGTCGACGGTCACCGAGCCGACGTAGTGCAGATCGGCGCCCGTGACCGTGGCGCGGTGGATCTTGCCGGTCATCATCCGGCGCAGGCGACGGTCAGCCATGAAGTTCGATCTCCATGTTGTCGATGAGGCGGGTAGGGCCGACCCAGGCGGCGACGGCCAGCAAGGCAGAGCGGACGGCCGGCGCCGCGCCCTCGTCCGGGCCGATCTCCTGGAAGGTCTGCGGATCGACGAGAGCCAGGTAGTCGAGCCGCACTCCGGGGGCCTCGGCGAGGTATCGCAGGGCGACCTCGCGCACGCCGGCGGCGGGAAGGCCGTGGGCGGCGGCGTCCTTGCCCAGGACGAGGGCCTGCGAGAGCGCGAGGGCCTCGATCCTCTGGGTGGCCGACAGATAGGAGTTGCGCGAGGACAGGGCCAGGCCGTCGACGTCGCGCTCGATCGGGACGGCGCGGATCTCCACCGGCATGTCCAGGTCGGCGACCATCGTGCGCACGAGGGCGAGCTGTTGGGCATCCTTCTGGCCGAAGAAGGCCATGTCCGGGCGAACCAGGTTGAGCACCTTGTGGACCACCTGCAGCACGCCGGCGAAATGGGTGGGGCGCGTCTTACCCTCCAGAAGGGCCGCCACCGGCCCGGGATCGATCCGCACGAGCGGCTCGCGCGGGTAGACCTCCGCTGCCTCGGGGGCGTAGACGGCCTCAACGCCGACCGTGCCGAGAAGGGCGAGGTCGGCAGCCAGATCGCGCGGGTACTCCTCGTAATCCTCATCGGGCCCGAACTGCAGGGGGTTGACGAAGATCGAGACGACGACGTTGTCGGCCGCTTCGCGGGCGGCGCGCACAAGCGCGAGGTGCCCCTCGTGGAGCGCCCCCATGGTCATGACGAGCGCGCTCGTCCCCTCCAAGGAAGCGAGGGCGGTGGCCAATTCGGCCTTGGTGCGTGCAACTTCTGTCACGCGCACCAGTCTACCGGGCGAGGACGAGGCCGTTTCACCAGGCGGAAACGGTGCGCTCGCCGCCGGAGCGCTCACCGCCGCATCCCGGCGGTAGGGGCGGTTGCGCCAAAGCGAGGGCCGCCCCGGCCGAGGGAGAGTTCGCTCCCGGCCGCAGAAGCCACGCTCGGCCAACAGGATATTCATACCCAGTCGGCACCCGCCCAGTCGACACTCGCCCAGTCGGCACCCGGCATCCGCTGTGCGTCGACGGCGGCTGCCAGAGCTCGGCGGCATTCCCAAACGCCGTGGGATCAGCCGTTCTGCGGTCGGCATTTCTCCGTCAGAGGCACACTGTAATCGTCCAACAATTAGCTCATGAATATCAAGTCACATAAATCCAATCAGTCATATTCATATGAGTTCATTCATAGATGTGTGTACGAAAAAATATAGGGCGAACGTCCCTTTACTAGGCCCTTGCCTTAATGAGATCATAGTCATATTGATTCTCTTCTGCGAGTAATAATGGCATCTGCCACCTTGGTCAATGGACGACGATGGCGAGGGAGCAGGGCCGTCGAGGGCTAAATTTAATTCTCAAATCGCCCTCATGATCACGCACTTCTATTCAAAGACACAGAATCATTTCAATAAACGCTATATATCCTTATATAAATCCTTGCAGATCCATACAATTCGTCCGAATACTTCATAAAAGGAAGAATCATGAGAAAAAGACGCATAACGGCGGCCGGAGCGCTATGTGCAGCGGCTTTGATGTTTCCCATCGGCTCGGCGAGTGCGGATTCGTCACCGGACGTCGGCAATCTCTCCAGCAAGGCGGTCAATTCGGTGGTAGCCATGCAGAAGCAGGCAAACACCGATGCTTTCATCGCAAAGAAGGATGCTCCCGCATCCGCGCTGAAAGGAGTTTGCTCAAAGGATAAAGCGCAAAAGAGCGCCGCTAACGTAGCGAACTCCGCCAAAAAGATGTCTCAGTCCATGTCCAAAAACCCAAAGAGCCCGCGTCACATTGACAAAGTCGACGTGACGATTAAAAAGACTACTACTAACAAAAAAAGTAACGGCAATTTTCTTATCACCACACAGGTACGAATCTCGCGCCATGTGGCGGAGGACAATGTAGATTGGGTGGAAGTAGTCCCTCATGAGACGGAAATGGACACTCAAGGCTGCATTGTAGATATTACGGTCAAAGATCGGGACTATTACGATAAGCATCCCGGCAATTCCCTTCCGGAAAATCCGAAAGGCAATCCGAATCCTTCACAGAAGGATCCAACAGCAAAAAACAATTTTACCACACAGCAAACACAGAACAATTCTGCACCTGTTTCACCTGCACTTCTGTCATTAAGTAAAGATAAAAAGCAAAAAGCTGTCGATTACGCTATTAAATACGCAGAAAACCAAAATAGTGATTATTATTACTATGATGGGAATGACTGTACTAATTTCGTATCTCAAGCTATGTTTGCCGGCGGCTGGACATTTTTCAAGAATCCTTTATATCCACTCGACTATATGATGGATTCGTCATGGTGGTATAACTCAAAAGGAGTTCCTAGAAATAGTTGGTCATGGTCGGCGGCTGAGAATTTCTATCACATGGCCACCGGACCGAAGGATTATCCTGGTCTCCGTAATTTACTCCGTAGAACGGTTATAATAAATAACATTTACGATTTGGAACCAGGTGATATTCTCCAATATAAAGCTGCAGGAGAAAGCAATATGACGCATACGATGATCGTCACTAAAAAAGGCAATGATGGAATGCCTTACCTGAGCTATCACACGGATAACACGCTCAACAGGCCTTTCTCCTCAATGGCCGATAAAGATGTGACGTGGTACGCGCATCGCACCTAGACGCGATCGCCGTCGCGAACTCGCGAGCCGGCGCCGACAGCGCCTTTCGGCAGGCCGTAGGGGGATCCCCCTACGGCCTGCGTCGCCTTTCCAGCTCCGTCAGTATTTCCGCGATCCCCGGAGCTTGCCTCAGGCTGCGGGCGGAGACCCTGGCCGCCGTCGCCCCGGCGAGCGCTCGATAGGCGGGCGGTATGTCCGCGTAATCCCCGGTGGCGGCGAGCGCGTCGAGGGCGGCGAGGTGTTCGCGCACCGTGCCGGCGTCGCCCCGGGCGACGGGGCCGGTGAGGGCCGCCTCGCCGGAGCTCAATGCGCCGTCCAGTGACGCCTGGAGGAGCGGAGCCAGGTAGGAACCGGGATCGTCGACGCCCACGGCTTCCAGTGCGCGCATTGACTGCCCGACCAGGGTCACGAGGTGGTTCGCGGCGTGCGACAGGGCCGCGTGGTAGAGGCCCCGGTCCTCCTCGGCGACGACCACCGGGTGGCCGCCGACCTCCGCGGCCAGCGCCTGGCCGATCGGCAGAAGCGTGTTAGCCGCGGTCACGGCGAACGGACAGCCGGCCAGCCGAGCGACGTCGAGCGAGGTGCCGGTGAAGGTCATAGCCGGATGCAGTGCCAGCGGCATCGCCCCCAGCTGCGCCGCGGGGTCGAGGACGCCGACGCCGAACCGTCCGGCCACATGGACGACGAGCTGGCCGGGCGCGAAGGCCTGGAGCCTTGCCAAGCCCGCCACGAGCGGGCCGAGTTCGTCGTCGGGGACGGCCAGCAGGAGGACGTCGCAGGATGCGGCCACGTCCACGGGGTCCATCGCCGGCACGCCGGGGAGCATCGCCTCCAGCCGCTCGCGGCTCACCTGGGACGGCGCACAGGCCCCGGTGATCGTGTGACCCGCTGCGCGCAGCGCCGAGGCGAGGGAGGATCCCACCCTCCCCGCCGAGACGACGCCGATGTTCAGGCGTCCCGGTTCGGGCGGCTTGGGCGTAGCGGACATCGTCCCTCCTCGGTCGGGGTGCTCGGCACCGCCATCCTTCCACATTCCCCAGCCTGGCGCGTCCCGGGCCTCGCTAGGTGGATGCCCCGGAGGCCTGGTAGCCGTCGAGGTTCTCGTCGTCATCGTCCCCTTCGACGACGCACCAGCGTTCGGCGACCCATCCGCAGAGAGCCAGGAAGAGGCTCGCCCCGCAGGCCAGGAGGAGGGAGAGCACCTGGGCGCGCACGTACCCGGTGTGGCCGGTGTGGCGGAAGATCGCCGCGCAGGCACCGGCGAGCCCGGCGAAGAAGGCCCCGCTGCGCGAACACGCCTGGGCCAGTACGGCGACGCGGGCCGCCTGCAGCGGGCGCATCCTGGTTGCCTTGCCCTGCCGCAGCCTCCTGACCCGCCACCCGTCGACGGCGACGCCGACGGCGACGATCAGGATCGGCAGGAACAGCGCGGTCGGGACGGCCACGGGCGCTCGCCCCCCGTCGAGTAGGATCGCGCACGCGATCACGCCGAGTCCGGCTCCCGCCCCGCAGACGAGTGCCAGGCGTCTCAGCGACGTCAAGCGCATACGCCGCTCCGGGCGGCCGCGGCGGCCGCGAGCGATGCGACCGGGGAGCCGGCGAGCGTCGCATCCGGTTCGATCTCCATCCACGGCTCGAGGACGAAGAGACGCCCGGCGGCCAGCGGGTGCGGGAGCGTCAGACGCGGGTTCCGGCTCGCTACGCCTTCGACGTCGACGATGTCGAGGTCGATCGCGCGGGGGCCCCAGCGTTCGCGGCGAACGCGGCCGAGCCGGACTTCGATGCGCTGGAGGGCGGCCAGCAGGTCGAGGGGGGACATCGCCGTCGTCAGGGTGAGGACGGCGTTGAGGTAGTCGGGCTGGGGCGGCTGGCCCGGGGCGAGGACCGGGGCGGTCCTCGCGTAGCGCGAGACGGCCGTGACGCACACGTCCAGGCGGCGGACGGCCTCCACCGCCGCGTCCAGGGCGGCGCGGGCGTCGCCCAGGTTCGCCCCCAGGGCGACGACGGCGCGCCGGATCGTCCCCGAGGCCGCGAGCGGGCCGTCCCGCCGGACGGTCACGGACGCGTCGGAGAAGGGGAGGCCGACCGGGGCCTCGGGCTTGTGGACGGTGACGGCCACGCGCAGCGCCCCGCGGGCCAGGACGCGGTCGGCTATGCGCTGGGCCAAGGTCTCGATGAGGTCGACCGACGGGCCTCGGACGACGGCCACCGCATCGGAGGCGATGTCCGCGTAGGAGACGGTGTCGGCGAGGTCGTCGCCGGCCGCTGCGCGAGCGGCCTCGACCTCCGCCTCGACGTCCACGAGGAAAGGCTGCGGACGGGTCTTCTCCTCCTCGTGCACGCCGTGGCGCCCCTCGGCGTGCACCCCCGTGATGCGGACCGTGTCGCTCATCGCGGCGCCGCCTGCGCAGCCCGCTCGTAGGCTCCGGCCCGGCGCAGCCTGGCGACGGCCTCGACCGCGGCGCGGGAGGCTGCCACCTCGTGGACGCGAACCGCCCACACGCCGAGGGACGCGAAGTAGGCGGTCATGGCGGCCGTGGCGTCGTCGCGCCGCTCGGGGCCCTCCCCTCCCGAGGCGATCTCGGCGAGGAAGCGCTTGCGCGAGACCCCGACGAGCACCGGGAAGCCGAGGCTCATGACGGACTCCATGTGGGCGGCCAGGTCCCAGTCCTGCGGGCCGACCTTGGCGAAGCCGAAGCCGGGGTCGACGACGATCTGGGAGGCGTCGACGCCCGCGGAGATCGCCCGGTCGATCGAAGCGGACAGTTCGCCGGAGACCTCCGCGGCGACGTCGCCGTAGGAGGCGAGGGCGTCCGTGGACGCCCCGCCGCCGCGATTGTGCTGAAGGATGTAGGTGCATCCGGTAGCCGCGATCGCACTGAGCATGGAGGGGTCGCCGTGCCCTCCGGTGACGTCGTTGACGATGGCGGCGCCCGCGTCCGCCGCCCGCCTGGCGGTCTCGGCGTGATAGGTGTCCACCGAGACGCGTATCGGGGTGTTGGCCAGAGTGCGGACCACCGACCCGATCCGGTCCCATTCGTCCCTGGCGGACAGCGGCGTGGCGCCGGGCCTGGTCGATTCGCCGCCGACGTCGACGATGTCGGCCCCCTGGCGGACCATGCGATAGGCCCGTTCGACGGCCGCGTCGGCGTTCACGTACAGGCCGCCGTCGGAGAACGAATCCGGCGTGACGTTGAGGATCCCCATGACGAGGCTCCGGCCGGCGGCGCCGTCGCCGATATGCTCCATGTCCCATTCCTCCCTCGCTGATGGCGGTGCTTCGATTCTACGAATCCCGGCCGTCCGGAGCCATCGGAGCGGCGCACCGGCATTCCGCATCCGCCGGGCCGCCCCTCCGCCCGGCGACCGCTAGGCCCGCAGCCCACCCCCGCTCGAAACGGGACCGGGCGCCGCCCCGCCGGCCGCCGTCTAGGCGCGCATGAGGCTGAGGGCCTCGGCGCGGGTCGCCTGATTGCGCAGGACTCCCCGCACCGCCGACGTGACGGTGCGCGACCCCGGCTTGCGCACGCCCCGCATGGACATGCACAGGTGCTCGGCCTCGACGACGACCATGACGCCGCGCGCCTCCAGGCGCTTGGCCAGGGCGTCGGCGACCTGGGAGGTGAGGCGCTCCTGGATCTGCGGTCTGCGCGCATACCCCTCGACCAGGCGTGCTAGCTTCGACAGACCCGTCACCCTCCCCTCCGCCCCGGGGATGTAGGCCACGTGCGCGACCCCGTGGAACGGCAGGAGGTGGTGCTCGCACGTCGAATACATGGGGATGTCGCGCACGAGGACCATCTCCTGGTGGCCGATGTCGAACTGCGCGTCCAGGGCCTCGGCGGGATCTTCGTGGAGCCCGGCGAACATCTCCCGGTAGGCCCGGGCGAGACGCTCGGGGGTGCCGGCCAGGCCCGCGCGGTCCGGGTCCTCCCCGACGGCCAGGAGAAGGGCGCGCACGGCCTGGACGACCCCGGCCTCGTCGTAGGAGCGGACGCCGGACCCGCCGGCGGACTCGGCCGGCGCGCGTCGGCCGACGCGCGGGTCTGGTTCGCCGGCGTCGCAGGCGGGGCGATCCGCCCGGGGAGAATCCGACCCGCCGGACTCAGGGAATCCGCGCTCGCGGGAATTCAGCTCGGAATCGAGTTGTCCGGGAGCCTCACCCACGATCGGCCCCCTCCTCGCCTTCCCGGGGCCGTCCGGAGGCTCCGGGGGCGCCGTCCGCGGCGTCCGGTCCGTCGGGCACATCGGCTCCGTCCGGTCCGTCGGCTCCAGCCGATTCATCTTCAGGCGCGGCGTCGGCTTCTTCGGCGGGGGCGCCCTCGGGAGGCGCGGCCACGCCGGATCCGTCCGCAGCGCCCACCTCGTCGGGTGCGTCGGCTCCATCGCCGTCGGGCGTTCGCGAGACCACCTCGATGGGAGGGATCTCGGTGACGGCCAGGAGATCCTCCGGGACGTCGAAGGCGTGCCAGCGTCCGCGCACGGGCGCTTCGACGACGCCGGCGAAGATCTCGGAGAGCTCGGCCTCCAAAACGGTCTCCTTCTCGATGAGCCGGCCGGCCAGCGTGTCGAGGATGGCCCGATTGTCGGTCAGGATGCGCCAGGCCTCCCGGTGCGCGGCGTCCACGAACCGCCGGACCTCCCGGTCGACGGCGGACACGAGGGCGTCCGAATGCTGGGTCTCGCCGCCGCCCAGGGCGCGGGTCATGGGGTCGGCGTCCTCGGAGGCGAGGCGGATCATGCCGATCTCGGCGCTCATCCCGTACTCGGTCACCATCTTCCAAGCGATCCCGGTCGCCTTCTGGATGTCGTTGGAGGCGCCGGTGGTCGGATCGTGGAAGACGATCTCCTCCGCGACGCGCCCGCCCATGGCGTAGGTCAGCTGGTCGAGCAGGTCGTTGCGGTACACCGAGTAGCGGTCCTCGGTGGGCAGCACCATCGTGTAGCCGAGGGCCCGCCCGCGCGGGAGGATCGTCACCTTCGTCACGGGATCGGCGTTGTGCAAAGCCGCCGCCGCGAGCGCGTGCCCCGCCTCGTGGTAGGCGGTCAGGAGCTTGTCGGCGTCGTTCATCACCCGGGAGCGGCGCTGGGGGCCGGCCATGACGCGGTCGATGGCCTCGTCGACGTCCGACTCGACGATCTCCCTGCGGCCGAAGCGCGCAGCCAGGAGGGCCGCCTCGTTGAGTATGTTCTCCAAGTCGGCCCCCGTGTATCCGGGGGTGCGGCGGGCGATCATCTCCAAGTCGATGCCCTCGGCGATCGGCTTGCCCTTGGCGTGGACTCCGAGGATGGCGGCCCGGCCTTGGAGGTCGGGGGCGTCCACGGAGATCTGCCGGTCGAAGCGCCCGGGGCGCAGCAGCGCGGGGTCGAGCACATCGGGCCGGTTGGTCGCCGCGATGAGGATGACGTTGGTGCGCAGGTCGAAGCCGTCGAGTTCGACGAGCAGCTGGTTGAGCGTCTGCTCGCGCTCGTCGTTGCCGCCTCCGATGCCCACGCCGCGGCCGCGGCCCACGGCGTCGATCTCGTCGACGAAGACGATCGCGGGGGCGTTCTCCTTGGCCTTGGCGAACAGGTCACGCACGCGCGAGGCCCCCACGCCGACGAACATCTCGACGAACTCGGAGGCCGAGATCGAGTAGAAGGGCACGCCGGCCTCGCCCGCGACGGCGCGCGCCAGGAGCGTCTTCCCCGTGCCGGGCGGCCCGTAGAGGAGGACGCCCCGCGGGATCTTCGCGCCCAGGGCGTGGTACCGGTCGGGCGCCGTCAGGAAGTCGGTGATCTCGCGGAGCTCGGCGACGGCCTCGTCCTCGCCGGCCACGTCGTCGAAGGTGACGTCGGGCCGATCGGCGTCGAGCTGCTTCTTGTCGCGGACGCGCCCGAAGGCCCCGATGCCGGACTGCATCCTGGGCAGGAGGAACATGAAGGCGCCGATGATGATGACGATCGGGACAACCATCGTCAGGATCGACGACCAGATGGACGTCTGGGGAACCCGCGAGTCGTAGCCGAGCCTGGGCTTGGCCTGCTCGACGAGCTTGGCGACCTGCTCCCCCTGGGCCTGGACGTACTCGAATTCGACGCGTTTGCCGACCTCGTGCCTCTTGCCCTCGGAATCCATGGCCCTGGCCGACTCACTCAGCCACAGGCGCACCTGCTGGGTTCCCTCGGTCACCTGGACGCGTTCGACCGTCTTGCCCTTGAGCAGCTGGATGCCCTCGGAGGTCTTGACCGATCGGAACTGCTCGCCTCCGAAGAACATCCACAGCGCCGAGAGGGCGACGGCGACGACGAAGACGACGACCATGAACGTCCGCATGGGACGCCGCTTGCCCGGGCCCCGCGCGCCGTCGCCCGGGCCGTCCGGTTTGCCCCCGTCCCCCTCGGACTTGGAGCCCTGTCTCAGCCCGGCGAGCCGCTCCCGCAGCCCGGCGATCCCGTAGTCCCGGAAGCCGGGCTGACGAGAAGGCCTGCCCTCGCCGGATTCGCTCTCGCCGGGTCTGTCTTGGCCGCCGGGCACCGGCCCGGGCCCGCCCGATCCACCTTCGCCGCCGGGTGCCGCGGGTCCGTTCGATTCGCCCTGGCCGCCGGGTGCCGGCCCGCGGTCGTCCGCGGGCTCGGGTGTGCGATCGCCGGGGGCGGTCCCGGTCTCCACGCCGGTGGCGATGCGGCCGCGATCTGGCGTGTCGGCGCTGTCCGCGCCGTCGTTCTTGTCTAGCACTCAGCCTCCGTACACATGTGGTGCGAGCGTTCCGACGAAGGGCAGATGCCTGTAACGCTCCGCGTAGTCGAGCCCGTAGCCCACCACGAACTCGTTGGGGATGTCGAAGCCGACGAAGTCGACGTCGATCTTCACCTTGGCGGCCTCGGGCTTGCGCAGGGCCGTGGCGATGCGCACCGAGGCCGGGCAGCGGGACTCCAGATTGGCCTTGAGCCAGGAGAGGGTCAGGCCCGAATCGATGACATCCTCGACGATCAGGACGTCGCGTCCGGCGATGTCGGTGTCGAGGTCCTTGAGGATCCGCACGACGCCGGAGGACTTGGTCCCCGAACCGTAGGAGGAGACGGCCATCCAGTCCATCTCGACCGGGATCGCGATCTTGCGGGCGAGGTCCGCCATCACCATGACGGCGCCGCGCAGGACGCCGACGAGCAGCAGGTCTCCGCCCCCGTGGCCTCCGCCCCTGTAGACGTCGTCGATCTGCGAGGCCATCTCGGAAAGCCTGGCGTCGATGTCCTCGGCCGTCACGAGGATCCTGTCCAGGTCCGCACCCATGTCACGCGCGTCCACGGCCTTCCTTTCGTCGCCTCGCACCTGCGCTGTCAAAGATTACCCGGCCTGCGGACAATTCCACGCCGACACCCGGCAAGTGAAGGCAGGCGCCGCTGCGCCGCGAAGCGACGAGGCCGTCGAGCCGGATGATGTGCCATGAGGTGAGCTCCCCCGGCCGGGCGCCGGCGGCGATGGCCGCGCTGCGCAGGATCCTGGTCCTCACGGCCTGCGGCAGAGAGCGCAGGCCGTCCACGTCCAGTTCCGATCCTAGCCGAGTCGCGTGCTCGCGGGCGATGGAATCGAGCGCTTCGGTGTCGGCGCGCAGCAGGGCGGCCGTGCGCGCGAGCGCCTCGACGACGCCGGGGCCGAGGTCCTCCTCCAGCGCGGGCAGTGAGTGATGGCGCACGGCGGTGCGGCGCAGCGGCGTGCCGTCGGCCGCCCGCACGGGCGAATCCGGCTGGTTCGTCGGGTCGTCGAACCAGCCGACGCCCTCCGAGGCGAGCGCTTCGCGCAGCAGGGAGCGGCGCAGGCCGAGGAACGGCCGGAGGGCGCGGACGTCCGGCGCTCCCGGGACGGCGGAGGCCGCCGGCATGCCCGCGATCGACCGGGCGCCCGATCCGCGGGCCAAGCCCAGCAGGACGGTCTCCGCCTGGTCGTCGGCTGTGTGGCCCAGCAGGACGGTCGCGGGCGGGCGGGAACCGGCCGATTCGCCGCCCAGCGTCCGGGCGGCGCCGCTGGGACCGCAGGAGGCGCGGGAGGCTCAGGGGCCGGTACTGGAGCCGGCCTGGAGGAGCGCCGGGGCCTGACCGACTGGCCTCGGGGCGTGCCGGGCCTGGGCGACCCGGATGCCTCGACGATCCCGGCCTCGGTGGAGTCCGCGGGCCGAG
>ERZ772967.68-NODE-68-length-83037-cov-10.173568_pt1 | contig 83037 bp, 60 predicted proteins | sample MGYA00511677_ERZ772967 | MGnify/ENA primary metagenome ERZ772967 (study PRJEB29015, sample SAMEA2737931) | human oral metagenome | biome: human oral; feature: human-associated habitat; material: dental | place: China | collected 2146 ...
CGATCATCATGACGACGATGGCCATGGGGGCGGGCATGCTGCCCGCCATCATCGGCTCGGCGTCCAGCGACACCTCCTTCGTTTCCCCGATGGGGATGACGGTGCTGGGTGGGCTGATCACCTCCACGGCGCTGAGCCTGCTGGTGGTGCCGGCGGTGTTCACCTATGTGGATGATTTCGGGCAGTGGATGGCGGGATTGTGGCGGCGGGGCGGCAAATCATGATGGGTGGCCGTGTCATGAAGTGTGCCCGTATCTGCGCTTCTTCCGCGCGCGTCCTGGACTCATTCGCCCCTGCGCTTTGGGCGCGAAAGGATGGAGGGGCCGCAGGTTTCTCCATGTGCTGTGCCTACGGCAATTGGTGGTTGGCCATCACGGCTCACAGGCCGGACAATGGTTCGCCATCATGACCAGTGCGCCACTGCCGTCGTGCCCTGGACGCCCCAAAGGGGTACGGGAACGAATGCGTCCATGAAACACTCTGGGCTGCTCACGGTGAATTGCCTGGTCAAAGAAAAACCCTCACGAACGAGACACTCACCCATGACCATGAAAAACCGGATTCACGAAGCCTGCATCCCACACGACATGACACGCCGCGGCATGCTGCGTGCGGCCGTATGGGGAGCCGTGGCTCTGGGAACATGGGGCACGCGCGTCCGTGCAGAGGGGGCCCCCCAGGCGACCCTGTCCACGGACATCACGGGTGATGAGACACTGGCCAATGCCCTTCGTCCTCATCTGGCCAGGAGCCGGCGGGTGGCCGTGGCGCTCATCGAACCTGGTCAGCCTCCCCGGTTTGCCGGATTCGGTGCAGATGAAAATACCGAATTCGAGATCGGCTCCGTGACCAAACCGCTCACCGGTGCCCTGCTGACGGACGCCGTGAACAACGGGGTGCTGACACTGGATACGACCGTCCAGGACATTCTGGGCGGCCGGGCGGCCGGCTCTGCCATTGCGGATGTGCGCATGGTCGAACTGGCGACGCACACGTGCGGTCTGCCCAATTTCCCGGAAGAAATGGCAGCGCGGATGGCAACGGTTGCCAATCCGCTCGGTCCCTATTCACCCGGGGATGTCGTCCGGACCGCCCTGCAATCCCCTGTAACTGGGCGGGGAAAAATCAGCTACTGCAGTCTGGGGGTCGCCCTGATGGGGCATCTGGTTGCTTTCGTGCAGGGGCGCTCGTGGCGTGATCTGCTTGCAGAGCGTGTACTGGGGCCTTTGGGGCTTCATCACACCTGGAGCCCGGGAACGGAAAGGGAGCTGTATGCCAGAACCGGTGGCCATCCCTCGACCGGTACGAATGCCAATGGCAATCCTGTGCCACCCTGGGCATGTACGGGCTATGCCCCGGCCGGCATGCTCCGTTCGAATGCAGCCGATCTCGCGTGCTATCTGGAACATTTGATCGGGGCACCGAACCCTGCGGCGGCCGGCCTGGAGCCTCTGGTACGTGATGCGTCGGGGCAGACTGGCTACGCCGTCAACTGGCAGATGGATTTCCGGGATTTTGCCGACGATCCTGTCTATTCGCACGGCGGCGCGACGGCCGGCTTCTCGGCCATTTGTGCCTTCCAGAGAAAATCCAGGCGGGGTGTAGTGGTCCTGGACGCAACGGCCGGCAAGCGTGATGAGCTTCAGAGGATTGTGAAGCTGGTCATGGGGGGCGGCATTGCAGGGTAGGGTGATGGCGGCTTATTGGGGAAAACGGCCTGCGCTCCGGAACAGTCGGTGATCGGTTTCAGGGCAAAGGCCCGCAAGGCGGCCGTGCAGAAGTGAGAAGACCGTTACGGTACCGTCGGAAGCATCCCCCCACTCACCCGGTCGTTGCCGCCCAGATCCTGCCGGGTGAACACCGCAGCGAACCCCCGTGCTTCCAGCAGCTGCCGCACGGCGGTGCCCTGATCGTAGCCGTGCTCCAGCAGCAGCCAGCCGCCGGGTTTCAGCCAGCTCGGTGCCCCGTCGATCAGTACACACAGGTCATCCAGTCCGTCCGTGCCGGCCACCAGCGCCTGTGGGGGTTCGAAGCGCAGGTCGCCTTCGCGCAGGTGATGATCGCCGCTGGCAATGTAGGGCGGGTTGGAGACGATCAGATCGAAGCTGTGGGGGGCCGGATGCATGGCGTCCGGCGCAGGTGCCGTGCCTTCGGGGGCGCCAGAAGCCGGGGCTGCTGCGTGCGTGTCGTTCCCGGTGTCTGGCGCGGGCGGGGTTGACAGCGCATCCCACCAGCTCCCCAGGTGCCACCGGATATCGCGCGCCCCCAATGCATTGGCATTTTTCTGTGCCACCGCCATGGCCTCGGGCGAGCGCTCGATCGCATGAACGACGGCCTCCGGTATTTCCAGCGCCAGGGTGATGGCAATGATGCCGCTGCCGGTGCCCAGTTCCAGGATGACAGGGCCAATACCCATCATGCGGCGCTTTTCCAGCGCTGCCTCGATCAGCGTTTCCGTATCGGCCCGCGGAATCAGTACGGCAGGCGACACGCCAAACTGCCGGCCATGGAACGCCTGTTCTCCCAGCAGGTAGGCCAGCGGTTCGCCGGCACGGCGGCGGGCTGCGAGGGCTTCGAAGGCGGCAGCAGTATCAGGCGCTACGGCATCGTCGCCATGCGCGATGAACCATGTCAGCGGCCGCCCGGTGATGTGCGCCAGCAGCCGGCGTGCTTCGGCACGCGGCAGGTTGCTGGCGGCGATGAAATGATCAAAGGAGGGCGTGTGATCGCGGGGTGTCATGTTCAACGGACGCTCCGGAAAAAGGGGCGCTTTGCCATCGCCTTGAGTTTCGCCCTGTCTGCTTCTGTCAGGGAAGGCCGTTCTCCCTGTTCGACCGTGTTCATGACGCCTATGTCCCTTTCCTGTGTGCGCCCGGACGCTGCACCTCACCCCTCCGCCCGCTCCGCTGCCAGCTCTTCCAGCCGCGCCTTCATCAGCGCATCGGTCAGTTCGTCCAGGTCGCCGTCCATGATGCCTTGCAGCCTGTAGAGCGTGAGGTTGATGCGGTGGTCGGTCAGCCGGCCCTGGGGGAAGTTGTAGGTGCGGATGCGCTCGGAGCGGTCGCCGGTGCCGACGAGACTCTTGCGGTGGGCGGCGGTTTCGGCGTGCCGGGTACGCTCGCGGGCGTCGCGCAGGCGGGTGAGCAGCACGGTCATGGCCTTGTCGCGGTTGCGGTGCTGGGAGCGGTCGTCCTGGCATTCGGCCACGATGCCGGTGGGCAGGTGGGCGATGCGCACGGCCGATTCGGTCTTGTTGACGTGCTGGCCGCCGGCGCCGGAGGCCCGGTACACGTCGATGCGCAGTTCGTCGGGGCTGATCTCGATGTCGCCGGTGGGTTCGGCTTCGGCCATGACGGCGACGGTGCAGGCAGAGGTGTGGATGCGGCCCTGGCTTTCGGTGACGGGGACGCGCTGTACGCGGTGGGCGCCGGATTCGTAGCGCAGCCGGCCGTAGACGCTGGCGCCGGTGACCTGCACGATGACTTCGCGGTAGCCGCCCAGTTCGGATTCGCTGGCGGACAGAATGTCGGTCTGCCAGCCGCGCTGTTCGGCGTAGCGCAGGTACATGCGCAGCAGGTCGCCGCAGAAGAGGGCACTTTCGTCGCCGCCAGTGCCGGCACGGATTTCGACGATGGCGTTGCGGGCGTCGTCGGGGTCGCGCGGCAGCAGCAGGTATTCGATGCGGGCTTCGGTTTCCTGCAGGCGGGTTTTGGCGTCGGCGGCTTCTTCGTCGGCAAAGTCGCGCAGCTCGGGGTCGTTGCGCATCTGGCGGGCGGCCTGCAGGTCGGCGTCTGCCTGCTGCCAGCGGGCGTAGTTGTCCAGCACTTCGCTGACTTCGGCGTGTTCCTGGTTCAGCTTCCGGAGCAGGGCGATGTCACGGCCGATGTCTTCGCTGGCCAGCTGGGCGTTGAGTTCGTCCAGCCGGTTCTGCAGGCGGTCCAGCTGGGTCCGCAGGGAGTCTTTCATGGGGATGCGCCGAAGAGTGTCCCCCGATTCTACCGGTCTGTTCTTTCAGTGCCGTTCGCCGCGCGGGGCCGGGAACAGCCCCGTCAGCAGGTTGGCCAGTTCGTCGTTCTGGCCGCCGTGGCGCGACAGCAGGGTGGTGGGGCCGTGCATGAACTTGGCCGTGAGCGCTTTCGAGAGCGCCTCGAGCACGACGGCCGGGTCTTCGCCTTTGGCCAGCATTTTCTGGGCACGCTCCACTTCCTGGCGGCGGACGGCGTCGCCGCGGGCATGCAGCTCCTGGATGAGAGGCACGCTCTGGCGTTGCGACAGCCAGGCCATGAAGGCGCTGACCTGCGCATCGATGATGCTCTCGGCTTCGGCCACGGCGAGCCGCCGGCCTTCGAGGCCGGCATCGACCACTTCGCGCAGGTCGTCGACGGTGTAGAGGAACACATCGTCCAGGCGCGAGACTTCGTCCTCGATGTCGCGCGGGACGGCCAGGTCGATCATCAGCACCGGGCGGTGGCGGCGCTGGCGCACGCTGCGCTCGACCATGCCCAGCCCGATGATGGGCAGGGTGCTGGCGGTGCAGGAGATGACCACATCGAAGTTTTCCAGCTGGGCAGGCAGCTCGGACAGGGCCATGACGCTGGCACCGAAGCGTTCGGCCAGCGGGCGGGCGCGCTCCAGCGTGCGGTTGGCGATGACCATCCGTTTGGGGTGCGGGGCCCAGTGGGCGGCGCAGAGTTCGATCATCTCGCCGGCGCCGATGAGCAGCACCGAGCAGTCGGCCAGCCGCTCGAAGAGCTGCTCCCCCAGTCGCACGCTGGCGGCCGACATGGACACCGACTGGGCGCCGATGGCCGTTTGGGTGCGCACTTCCTTGGCCACGGAAAACGAGCGCTGGAACAGCTGGTGCAGGTGGCTGCCCAGCATGTGCGAGTCCTGCGCGACGCGCACGGCGGCCTTCATCTGGCCGAGGATCTGCGGTTCGCCCAGCACCATCGAGTCCAGCCCGCTGGCCACGCGGAAGGCGTGCCGTACGGCGCCCTGGTTGGGCAGCAGGTAGAGGTGCTCGGCCAGGTTGCCCTCGGTGTCGACGCCCCGGTGGCGGCCGATCCATTCGGTGAGCGCCGGGCCTGCTTCGTCCGGCGCGTCGGTTTTACAGTAGATTTCGGTGCGGTTGCAGGTGGAGAGAATGGCGGCCTCGGGGGCCAGCGACCGCAGGTGACCCCGCAGGTCGGACAGGGCGTCACCGATCGCTTCCCGGGTGGGGAAGGCGAGTTTTTCACGCAGCGCGACGGGCGCCGTGTTGTGGTTGAGGCCGAGGGTGAGCAGCGCCATGTCAGATTGCCTGCTGGACCCCGCATGTGGCCGGGTGACGGTATGCCATGTTGGCGGATTTTAAACGTTGTGGCCTGTCTGGGGCAGGCTGATCTCGAAGACTGCCCCCCCGCCGGCATGATTGAACACCCGAATGGTACCGCCATGTCGCATGATGGCTTTGTGAACCATGGCAAGTCCAAGCCCGGCGCTGCCCTTGGCGGAACGGGGGCCGGTGGCCTCGCTGCCGGCCGACTGCCAGAAGGGCTTGAAGATGAGCGCCTGTTTTTCGGGCGGTACGCCGGGGCCGTGGTCGCGGATGGTGATGATATAGCGGGTGCCCTCGACGGTGAGGGCCAGTTCGATGCTGCTGTCGACAGGGGTGTGACGTATGCCGTTCTCGACGAGGTTGGAGAAGGCGCGGCGCAGCAGGTCGGCGTCGCAGCGCAGGACGGCGGCCTCGCCGGGGGTGAAGCCCAGGCGGATCTTCTTGGCGTTGGCGGAAAACCAGGCCAGATCCACGACCTCGGTGATCAGGTCGTTGAGGTCGTGGTCTTCGGGCTGAATGGGCTTGATTTCGGCGCGGGTGTAGGCCAGAAAGCCGTCGGTCAGTTCGAGGGCGCGGCGTGACTGGCGGGCCAGTTCGTCGAGGCCGGCGTCGCGGTCGGCGCCATCGGTGGTGTGACGCAGCTTTTCGATGATGGCCAGGATGGTGGCCTGGGGCGAGCGCAGGTCGTGCGACAGGAAGGAGAGGGTCTCTTCACGTTCGCGGTCGGCCAGGCGGCGGGCGGTGAGGTCGACGAACTGGATCAGCCAGCGGCGCTCTTCGGCGTTGGCCCCGGTGGCGCTCACGTCCACACGCCAGTGCCGGCCCTTGCCGTCCTGGTACTCGCCGGCCAGCTGCGAGGGTTCGTTGCGGAAGTCGGCAGGCAGCTGGCCGAAGATGCTGGTGAAGCATTCCGGCAGGGTCGGGCAGCATTCGCCGGTGTCGCCGAAGGCGTTCAGATAGCGCTGGTTGCGCAGGATGGGGCGCTGTTCGTGGTCGGCCACCAGCACGGGGTGGGGCAGGCTCTGCAGGCTGTCCGACAGGAAGCGGTTGAGCTGGGCCACCTGCTGGGTGGCCACCTGTACGCGGTTGAGCTGGGCCGAGATGGGCTCGTGCGAGACGCCGGCAGGGCAGTCGGTGCCGAACACGCCGCCGAACAGCTCCAGCGAGCGGGCCTGGCGCAGCAGACCGGCGGAGGCAGCCGACAGGCGGCGCCAGTTCCACAGCGGGTAGCCCAGGCTGATGGCGGTCAGTGCCCCGCCCGGGGCCAGCCACCAGCCCAGGTGGAAGGCCAGCAGGCTCACGCCCAGCAGCAGGCCGTTGGCCACGGACACCACCACGAGACCCATGGCCGGGCTGGTGCGGTAGAGCAGCAGCATGGTAACCAGTACGAGCACGATGTCGAGGGTACCCTGCAAGCCGCCCGAGAGCGGCTGCTTGGTGTGACGGGTGATCAGTGCCTCGGCGGCAGCGGCGTGCAGTTCCAGCCCGGAGATGCGGCGGGGTTCGGCGTTTTCGAGGGGACTGACGAAGAAGTCGCCCGAGCCGATGGCGGTGCTGCCCAGCAGCACCTTGCGTCCCTGCAGCTGCAGCGGTGAGACATCGCCGCGCAGCAGGGCGGCGGCCGAGATGCGCGGGGGCAGCTCCTTCAGCGCGCCGGGCAGCAGGGGATCCTGCACGTCCCAGCGCCGGTCGAGCAGCATGTTCAGGGTTTCGTTGCGGTTGGTCTGGGCGCGGCGGTCGACCAGCGCCCAGGACAGGGCCGGCAGGTGCCCTTCTTCCATGTAGAGGCCGCGCACCAGACCATCGCGGCCGGTGTGGAAGGTGATGTGGCCCAGCGTGTTGCCGGCCGCGATGAGGTCCAGCGGGTAGAGGGGCAGATAGTTGTTGGTGCCTTCTTCCTTGCCCACGGCCAGGATGATACGGGTGCCCTGGCGGGCCGCGTTCTGCAGGGCGTTGCGCAGCAGCTGGTCATCGTGCGGGCGGGCCGAGACCTCGGCAAACAGGATGTCGATGGCCAGTGCCTCGGGGTGGCCTTCGGCGATGCGGTTGATCAGCGCGGCAATGACCGGCCGCGACCATGGCCAGCGGCCGATCTGCAGCATGCTGATGTCATCGATGTCCACCAGCACCACCTGGCCGCTGGGGAGGCGGGCGTCGGTGCCGAGCGCCAGGTCGTAGAGACGCAGGTTCAGATAGTCCACCGGCGAAGCATGGCCTTCGCCGTTGGTGGGATCGGGGATGCGCTGGTTGATGGTCAGGTGCTGCAGCCAGGGGCCGAACCAGATGGTGAGCAGCAGCAGGACGGTCGTCAGCAGGCTCCATTCGAGCAGGGGCCGGTCGCGCGGGGCAGAGCGGGCCATGCGGCCCAGCAGTCGCCGTAGGGTATGGGGGGGCACGATAGCGGGGTGAAATCGGTGGCGGCCGGATCCCTGCGCCGCCCGGCGTGGGTTGCAGGGTCCGCCGCAAGGCGGGTTTCGGGGGTTCTGGTTTCCTGCGGGGCCCGTGACGCAGGCCGTGTCAGTCGGCCCGGATCAGCATGTCACCATGGCCAGTGTGGATGGGCTCTCCATCACTGGCCCGGACGAAAGGGCGGGGTTTGGCTTCCACGATCGGGGCATCGACCTTCAGCACGAAGCGCTGGGCGGCACTGAAGGGGCCCTGTTTCTGGTGCGCGCCCTCGCCTTCGATGGCCGCCACCCGCCACCAGCGGGCCAGCGGCCTGCGGGTATCGGGCTGGATGCGGGCCGAACGGGCATCGACCACCGTGTCGTGCAGGATGGTGCGGAAGTCGGCGTCGGCCGCCACCTGCAGGCGGTAGCGCTGCGGCAGGGCCACCTCGTCCGGCACGGTCTGCCAGGCGAACATCAGCGGATGGTCGCGGTTGACCTGTACTTCGGCGGCCTGTGGCTGCAGTTTCGGCGGCAGCGGGCGGGCCAGGATGCTGATCTCGGCCAGCCCGGCATAGCCCTCGATGCCGGTGGGGCTGATGCGGCTGACGCGCACGAAGTGCGGCCCGTCCTGCCGCGAGGGCAGGGTGAAGGCCGGGGCCTGGGTGCGGGTGTCGAGCACCATGGCGCCGAAGTCCTGCCGGGTGGAAACTTCCACGTGCCAGGCTGCGGTCTGGGCGTCGCGGGCGGGCAGGGGCAGTTGCGGCGCGGTTTCGTGCCAGGTGCGGCCCGACAGGGTGGTCAGCTCGGGGGCGGGGGGCAGCGGGGTGACGGTGGGCTTGCCTTTGGCGGTGAACCAGGCGCCCTGGCCGGCATCGACCGGGGTGGTGCTGCGCCTGTTGCCGGCCGCCACCTGGCCGCGCAGTACCTCGACGGTGCTGCGTTTGTTTTCGGCGTGCACCCGGAAGTGCGTGCCGCGCACGGCAGCGTTGCCGGATGGGGTGCGAATGTTGAGCGGCCGCGAGCGTTTGCCCGGGGAGTCGGGTTCGATGCCACCGTGCCGCAGCAGAAAGCCGGCGTCGAGGTCCTTCTCGCCGTGGTAGGCGCGCAGGCGCTCCAGCCGCACCTCGGTGGCCGAGGGAATGCGCAGGCGGGTGCCGTCGGGCAGGGTGATCAGGGCGGCACTGTCGGGACCCGTTTTCACGGTGGTGCCCTCGGGCAGATGGTCGCCATCGTGGGCGGGCTTGCCGTTGATCTTCACCTCGTTGGAGGCGGTTTCGAGCGTGGCCCGTTCGGCGTGTGGCTTCAGCCAGCCGGGCAGCAGCCGAAGCGTGGTGCCGGGCTGCAGGCGGCGGGGACGCGGGATGTCGTTGAGCTTCTGCACGTCATGCCAGCGTTCGGGCGTATCGAGAAAGTGCTGCGACAGGCCCAGCAGCGTGTCGCCGGGCTGGACGGTATAGAGAATTTCGCCGTTGCTGCCCGGGCGGGTGTAAGGGCCGGCGGGGGATGTACTGCCAGCCGCCGTGTCGGTACTGGCGTGGGGTGTGCTACCAGCCGCAGTGCCCTTGCGGGCGGATGTGGGGGCGCCGGGCGCCGCGGACGGGGCCGGATGGGCCGGTGTGCCGGATGCGGCTGCAACCAGGGTCGCCGGGTCGTGCCCGGTGTGGAAGGGTACCTCGGGCGGGCTGGCGATGCCCACCGTGGCGGGCAGATAACCCAGCGCCGCCAGCAGCAGGGCGCCTGCACCCTGTCGCACTCCCTGTCCGCTGCTGCCGCGGCCTGGCCTGTCCATCATGGCAAATGAAACTCCGGGAACGGCTGGCTCAGGCAGCCGGGGCCGGCGCGGGCTGCTCGTCGTCTTCGCTGCGCAGGCGCTCCAGACGATAGCCGTAGCTGTACACGGGGGCCAGCAGGTAGCCGCTTTCGGGGCGCAGCGTGAGCTTGCTGCGCACGCGCGAAACGTGGGTGTCCATGGTGCGCGACGGCACTTCGGAGTCACGTCCCCAGACGGCTTCGCGGATGTGGCCGCGCGACAGCGGCTTGCCGATGTTGTTCAGGAAGAGCAGGGCGAGCTGGAACTCTTTCTGGGTGAGTTCTACCAGGCGGCCGCTGTCCTGTACCGTCTGACGCTGCAGGTCGAAGCGGAAGCGGTCGTACTCGAAGACCGTGCCATGCACGTCACCGAGGCCGGCGCGACGTACCAGCGCCTTGAGGCGGGCGCGCAGCTCACCGGCGCGGGCGGGCTTGACGAGGAAGTCGTCGGCACCGGCGTCGAGCGCGCTGATCACTTCGGTTTCGGCATCCTGCGAGGTCAGCACCAGCACCGGCAGTGGGTTCTTGCGTTCGCGCAGCAGTCGCACCAGCGCCTTGCCATCCATGCCGGGCAGCATCAGGTCGACGATGCAGGCATCGAAACTTTCGCGCGGCAGCGCGGCCAGGAACGAGGCCGCTTCGCTGAACAGATGGCAGGTGTCGCCCTCCACACTCAGCGAGTGGACCAGCTGGGAGGCAACCGCCTTGTCGTCTTCTATGATTGCAATTCTCATCAGCTTATTCTATGGCACGCTTCCCGGTGATAACACCGACGTTTCATTCCGGGGACGAAGTTTGTGTAAAAGGTTGTCTGGACACCACTGTTTCTGGCCCGGTGTCCGGTGAAAACGCCGCTGTCCCCGACACCGGAAACCCTGTGAACCGAAGGGTTTCCGGCCAAAGCGCGGGGTCTCCGGTGCCGGAAGTTCGCAAGCGGCAGGGCATCGGACACCCGAAGTCCCGCATGGCGCGCCGGCACGCCGCACGGGCCCGTCATGCCCGCTGCCCGACAGGCCGGACTGGATTTCCCTGTCGCACGCAATACGGCAAGTGTGACCGGGGCGTCAGCCGTTGCGCTCTCCGCTGGCCGCCTTCAGGAACAGCCGGTAGGCCGGATGCTCCGATTCATTGGTGTAAGGGTACCCCAGTGCGGTCAGGGACTGCTCGTAACGATTGCGTTCCGTCAACGGTACCTGAATCCCCGCAAGGATGCGTCCAAAATCCGACCCGTGATTGCGATAATGGAACAGCGAGATGTTCCAGCCCCCCGGTGCCAGCGCTTCCAGAAAACGTACCAGCGCGCCCGGCCGCTCGGGGAATTCGAAACGGTAGAGCACCTCGTCGGTGGCCAGCGCCGACTGGCCGCCGACCAGATGGCGCAGGTGCAGCTTGGCCAGCTCGTCGTCGGTGAGGTCCAGCGTCTCGAAGCCGGCCTCGCGGAAGCGCCGGGCAAACTCCGCCGCCTCGCTGCGGCCGCTGACCTGGATCCCTACATAGATATGGGCGCGGTCCCGATCTGCAATGCGGTAGTTGAATTCGGTGACGTTGCGTGAGCCGAGCATCCGGCAGAACGTCAGGAAGGCGCCCGGCCGCTCGGGGATGGTGACGGCAAACACGGCCTCGCGCGATTCGCCGATCTCGGCGCGCTCGGACACGAAGCGCAGCCGGTCGAAGTTCATGTTGGCACCACTGGCTACGGCCACCAGCGAGCGGTCCCGGCAGCCCTCGCGCTTGGCCCACGCCTTCAGGCCGGCCAGGGCCAGCGCGCCGGAGGGTTCCAGGATGGCGCGCGTGTCCTCGAAGGCGTCCTTGATGGCGGCGCAGATCTGGTCGTTGTCGACGAGGATGATGTCGTCGACGAACTCGCGGCAGAGCGCAAAGGTCTCGTCGCCCACGCGCTTGACGGCGGTGCCGTCGGCAAACAGGCCCACGTCGTTCAGCGTGACCGGCGCACCTTCAGCGAGGGACTGGCGCATGGCGTCGGCATCGGTGGTTTCGACACCGATGACCTTGATGCCCGGCCGCACGGCCTTCACATAGGCGGCCACGCCGGCAATCAGCCCGCCCCCGCCGATGGCCACGAAGATGGCATCGAGTGGTGCGCGGTGCTGGCGCAGGATCTCCATGCCAATGGTGCCCTGGCCGGCAATCACGTCCGGATCGTCGAACGGATGGACGAAGGTCAGCCCCTGCTCGGCCTGCAGCTTCAGCGCGTGCTGGTAGGCATCGGTGAAGGACTCGCCATGCAGCACCACCTCACCGCCCCGGGCGCGCACGGCGTCCACCTTCAGTGCGGGCGTGGTGGTGGGCATGACGATGACGGCCCGGCAGCCCAGTTTCCGGGCCGACAGGGCCACGCCCTGTGCATGGTTGCCGGCCGAGGCGGCGATGACACCCCGGGCCCGTTCCTCGGGGCTGAGCAGGGCCATCTTGTTGTAGGCGCCGCGCAGCTTGAAGGAGAAGACGGGCTGCGTGTCCTCGCGCTTGAGCCATACCTGATTGCCGATGCGGGCCGACAGGGCCGGGGCCGGATCCAGCGGGGTTTCGTCCGTGATCTCGTAGACGCGGGCGTTCAGGATCCGTTTCAGGTATTCGATGGACATGGGTGCGACAGAAAAGCCGGTGAGGTAGGAAGAAGGGTGTCCGATCATGGGGAATGCTGTGCAGGGCACGCGTCATGGACGAACCGGTTCATGACACGCTTCAGAGGCCAGTGAGGTGGCTCATGATCCGGCCGGGAGGCCGGATACACAACCGCACAGATTCGTGGCGTGCCCAGGAAGCCTCTGCAAAGCCTTGCGGCACTTTGGCCTGTCGGCGTGAGCAACGCCCTGCGACTCTTTAGCCTGTCGGCGTGAAAAGCCCTGCGGCACTTTGGCCCGTCAGCATGAGCAAAGTCCTGCGGCACTTTTGCCTGCCAGTGTGAGCGCAAACACCCATAACACCTGGCAGGCAACCCCCTATAATACGGCGCTTTCCGGCGCGGGGCCGGTTTTCGTGCCCGGTCTTTCATGGCGCTGTTTGACGCCATTTCCTTTCCTGCAGCCTCCGCGGGGACTCCATGCTCGAATCCATCGTCACCCAGGTGATCGCCTGGTTCGCCCTGCCCAAAAACGGGCTGGCCACCGTGTTTCTGGTATCACTCATCTCGGCCACACTGCTGCCACTGGGTTCGGAGCCGGCCGTGTTTGCCTATGTGTCGATGCGGCCCGATCTGTTCTGGCTGGCCATTCTGGTGGCCACCGTGGGCAACACGCTGGGCGGTGTCGTCAACTACTGGCTGGGCCGTGGCGCCAAGCAGGTGGTGGCGCCGGAGCGCGAAAGCCATTACATGCGCTGGTTCGAACGGCTGGGGCCGAAGGTGCTGGCGTTTTCCTTTCTGCCGGTGGTGGGCGACCCGCTCTGCGCCGTGGCCGGCTGGCTGCGCCTGCCGCTGCTGCCCTGCACGCTCTGGATGGCGCTGGGCAAGCTCATTCGTTACATCGCCATGACGGCTGCGCTGATGTGGGTACCCGAGAGCTGGTGGACGGCGCTGAAGAACCTGTTCTGAGCAGGACGGGGGAAGGGGACCGGCATGGCCCGACTATGTAACAAAGCGTGTCAGTTATGGCCCTGATGTGGGGTTTGGGCAACGTCCGGCAGCCTTTCCACGCCGTGTATCGGGGCTGGCTGTCCGTTCTGTCCATGGTGCAATCTGCGCATGGCCCTACCAGTGCAGTCTGCCGGTTGCAGGTGACCGCGGGAAAAACGGTGTTGCGACGCTAACCTTCTGTTTGCAGGGAAAAATTTCGTCAGGACGTGGCCTTCGGGCAACATGATGCAACACTTGGCAGATTACCCGGAAAGCGCCGCAAAGTTGGCACTTTGCAGAGGCTGCAAGGCGTTTTGTGAAGTGTTTCGGGGTGGGAATGCACGTTTTGCCACAGAGTGCAATATTATTTTTTTTATGAATAGGTGTTATCCCTTAAAAGGGGTTGTTGACACGTGGGCCTTACCCCATCCTATCGCCTGAAAATTGCATTCGCACCTATTGTTTACAGGAGTCTTTTCATGCCACCCCAGTCGTCGGCCGTGCTGCCTGCCACCGCAGCTTCGGTCCAGTCCCCCGCAACCACCCAGTATTCGGCCGAGCATCTGGCCGTCATCAAGCTGATGGCCGTCATGACGGCGCTGGCCGTTGCACTGATGGTCGTCGTCACCCGCTGGTTTGCCGACCTCGATGCCATTCCCGGCCCCCTGGCCGACAGCCTCATGGCCGAAGGCAGCTTCCGCGTCGTGGGTGGCGCCATTGGCATTCTGGCCATGTCGGTCGGCATGCTGGTCATCTGGGTTCGCCTGGTCAAACGTCTGGTCCGCATGGACTGGATCGGCTGATCCCGGTTTTCGATACACCTGTCCCAAGGTGTCACGCCTGTTTGCGCTTTGCTGCGGACATTTGCAGCATCGGCGCAACATTTCCATGAAAGAATGACAGCATCGGGGCCTGCCCCTTTATTCATTGCGCTGTCATGCCTTTCTCCCTGTCGTCACTCCGTCGTTCCTCCCGGCGTTCTGCTGCATCTGCCGGGACTGCCGCTGCCGTCACATCCGTTGATGCAGGCGGGCCCAGTCGTGCAGCCTCTCCGCATATCGTCTCCCCAGCCGCTGCGCCACGTGCCGGCTGGCTGGCCGTTTCGCTGCTGACCCTGATGGTGGGCTGCTCGGCCGCCAGCAATGGAGAGGCAACCGGCAGTGCAGGCGGGCCATCCGGTGCGGCGCCCAACATGGGGGTCAAGGGCTGTACCGCGCTGATGCAGAAGCAGCATGGGCAGCTCAAGAGCATCCAGCTCAAGAATGGCTCGCCCGCTGCGGGGACGGCCGTGCCCGGCGTGCCCGATCTGCCGCGGCCCACCAAGGCCGTGCCGGCAGCCGATCCCGTCTATGGCAACTGCGTGCTGCGGGTGACCGAACACGCCAAGGAACCGCCGGTGCGCTTTGCCCGGCACGACTATTCCCGCCGTCAGGCCTTCAATGCCGATGGCAGCCGCATCCTGATCGCGTCCAACGACGGTACCTGGCACCTGTACGATGGCCGGACCATGGAATACGTCGACGAGCTGGACGGCCCGGCTGGCGACGCCGAACTGCAGTGGCACCCCACCAACCCCGATCTCATCTATTACATGCCCAGCAACGGTCTGGGCATGGAACTCTACGAGCTGAACGTCAGGACGGGCTCCAGCCGCACCGTGGCCGAGTTCGGCGACCGCCTGAAGAAGTTCTGGCCGGATGCTGCGGCCGCCTGGACCAAGGCCGAGGGGGCGCCGTCGGCCGATGGGCGCTACTGGTGCTTCATGGTGGACGATGCCGAGTGGAAGTCACTGGGCGTGTTTGCCTGGGATATGAAGGAAGACCGCATCCTCGGCAAGATGGACACGCATGGCGACCGTCCCGATCACGTCAGCATGAGCCCGGGCGGCAAGCGCTGCGTGGTGTCGGGCGACACCGAGGGCGTGGGCACCCGGGCCTGGACGCTCGACTTCAAAAAATCCACCCAGGTGCATCACAAGTCGGAACACTCCGATATGGCCTTCGATGCGCAGGGACGTGACGTGTACGTGTCCATCGACTATCAGAGCGATGGGGGCGACGTGTTCATGACCGACCTCGAAACCGGCAAGCGCACCGTGCTGTTCAAAACGTATCTGGATCACAGTGCCACGGCCGTGCACTTCTCCGGCCGCGCCTTCAAAAAGCCCGGTTGGGTGCTGGTGTCCACCTACGCGGCCGATGGCAAGCGCCAGTGGCTGCACGAGAAGCTGATGGCCGTGAGCCTGACGCCCAATCCGCAGGTGAAGGAGCTGGCCTTCCACCACGGAGCCTACAATGGCTACTGGACCGAGCCGCAGGCCACCGTCAATCCGGACTTCACACGCGTGCTGTTCAACTCCAACTGGGGCAGCCGCAGTGACATGGACATCGACAACTACATGGTGGTGCTGCCCGAAGATGCCGTGAAGTAGGCTGCCTGACCCGTCGTGTGGGCTGGGGGCGGCATGGTGGCGGATGCGCGGGGGCGCATGCGTCCATGAAACGTTCCAGCGGAATGGTCCGCAGTCATCGGGGTGATGGGTCTGGTGAAATGCTCCGCAGTCTTTGGGTGACAGGTCTGGCGAAAAATGCTCCGCGGCAAGCGGGGGCGCCCCGGGATTTTGCGGAATGGCCCCCTGTAACGGTAGGATGCAGGCAAGGAGTGTGCCTTCATGAACCATCCTGCCGATTCTTCTCTCCCGCCCCGTCCGGGTGCTGGCGTGCCTGCTGCGCCTGCTTCCTGCATGCCGGAAGCCGTCAGTGGGCCTGTTTCCCCCGACTGCCCGCTGTGCCAGGCGCAGCACGAAACCGTGCTGTGGCAGGATGCGCGGCTGCGCATCATCCATGTGCCCTACGAACCCGGGCTGCCCGCGTACTTTCGGGTGATCTGGCAGCGCCACGTGCCCGAAATGACCGATCTGGAGGAAGGCGACCGGCGCCATCTGTGGCAGGTGCTGACGCAGGTGGAGCAGGGCATGCGGCTGCATTTCCAGCCGGCCAAGATCAACCTGGCCGCCTTTGGCAACCAGGTGCCGCACCTGCACTGGCATCTCATCGGCCGCTGGCCGTCCGATCCGCAGTTTCCCGGATCGGCCTGGTCACCCGTGGTGCGGTCGGATGGTTCGCCGGAACAGCAGGCCGTGGCTGCCCGGGTGGCCGAACGGCTGCCTGCCTTCCGGCAGTGGCTGGTGCAGCAGCTGGTCGCATGAGCCAGAGCGGCCCCCGGCTGGCATGGCAGCGAGATCAGTTCACCTGCACGCAGCGGTACAGCAGCGGGCCGTCGACCACTTCGTTCACGCCGGCTTCATTGACCAGACCGGCAATGATGGCCTCGTTGCGCTTGCTGTGCCACGAGAAGCCCTTGTGTTTGGCCGACAGGGCGTCGGAGGTGGTGTAGCGCGAGCCCGAGGCGGCCGGACCTTCGTTCAGCGTGTAGACCTTGCTGGCGAAGGTCAGTTCGACCACGGCATCACCTGCCTGGCCTTCGGGCGGCATCTTGTAGGTGGCCAGCACGTCTTCGGTGCGGACCAGTCCCAGGGCCTGCGCCTCCTTGGTCGGCACGCAGCTCATCGTCATCGTGGCCGTGGTGACCAGGTTGCTGGCCGGGGGCATCTGGGCGGCGTTTTTGGTGGACTGGTCCGGCTGCGTGGCCCCGGCCATGGCATCGTGGCCCTCATGCGAAGGCTGCGGTGAGGGCGACGACATGGTGTTGCAGGCGGCCAGCAGCAGGGCCGCCGCGACGGTGGTGGCGCCGGCGCTCAGGCGGGTGGACAGGGAAGGACGTTTGAACATGGAGAAACTCCTTGCAGGGAATGCCAGAGTGGCATGTGGTGTGCTGCCCATGCTGCCTTGCCGGCCGTGCCTGAGTACGGCGGTCTGTCAGCACACGGCGGGAACCCTCGCGGGGACGAATGAGTCCATGACACGCTCGGGGCATCAAGATTAACAGAGTCTGCGTGTCGCATTGCCGACCGTTCGTCTGTTCGTTCCCGGCTGCCATGCGGTCCAGCCACGTCGTGCGGCGGGGCAGGGGAAGAGTTGTCGTATCCTAGTGTGTGTTATGGACTCATTCGTCCCTCCGCCCCCTTTGGGCGTGCAGGACAGGGCGGCAGGGCTGCAGAATCCTCAAGGGCTTCAGGTCGCTGCCAGCACGGTCATGCATGCCGGAAAGGGGCGCAGGGGCGTGCCTCTCGAATCATGGCCGGTCTGACGCCCAGTACACCTACCCCTACCAATATCGTCGTTCACGCCCGCTCGCGCGAGCTGGTGGTCGATTTCAGCGACGGCGCGTCCTTTCACTACAGCTTCGAGTTCCTGCGGGTGAATTCGCCCTCGGCCGAAGTGCAGGGCCATTCTCCGGATCAGGCCGTGCTGCAGTATGGCAAGCAGAACGTCACCATCACCGACATCGAACCGGTGGGCCATTACGCCATCCAGCCCACGTTCAGCGATGGACACGCTTCCGGTATCTACTCCTGGGACTATCTCTACCGTATCGGTCGCGATCATGACCGGATCTGGGCCGAATACCTGACCGACATCCAGACACGCGGATTGAGCCGTACGGGCAATGAGGCGCCTCCTCCCCCGAAGAAATCCGGCTGTGGCGGCGGTGGTTGTGGTGGCGGCCATGGTCATGGCGGGGGCGGCTGCGGCGGGTGAGTGGCTTCCTTGGTATTGCAGATGTCAGGGCGTGGGCGGGCGCCTCGGACTGTCTCCACTTGCGCCTGTCTGGCTCATTCTGAGCCGTTTGAGTCGTTTGAGTCGTTTGAGCCTGTTGGGTCTGTTTGGGGATTTCTGAGCCCATGCGGCAGTCGGCCTGGCGGGGCGGGCGGGCATGTCCATGATGGCCGTTCATGCCGATGGACTGTCGGGACGCTGAACATCCGCATGCGGTGAGGGGCGTACCATCTGTATGCGTTGAGGGGTATGCACGGGCATGCCCCAGCCGGCCTTGCGGCCGGTCAAGCAGCGCGGGACGGGTTGGCGTAATATCCGGGCTGTATGCATGCCGGCTGCAGGGGCTTTGCCTGTAGCCGCTGTGCCGTGCCCGTCTGCCGGGTACGGTTCGGGGCGGGTGTCCGTGGCTGTGTTCATGGTTGTTTCCGCGCCGCCGTCTGCCGTTTCTTTGTATTGCCAGGCCATTCCGTCGTTTCAGGAGTTTCCCGTGTCCGACACCCAGCAGAAAACCCACTTTGGCTACCAGCAGGTCGATGCCGCCGAAAAGGCCGGCCGGGTGCGCGGCGTGTTCGACTCCGTGGCCAGCCGCTACGACCTGATGAACGACCTGATGTCCGGCGGTCTGCACCGGGTCTGGAAGCATTTCACGGTGGGGCAGGCGGCACTGCGTCCCGGCATGCGGGTGCTGGATCTGGCCACCGGCAGCGGGGACCTGGCCCGTGCCATGGCCCGCAAGCCCGGCGTGGAGGTTTGGATGACCGACATCAACGCCGCCATGCTCGACGTGGGCCGTGACCGGGCGCTCAACGACGGCCTGTCGCTGCCTACCGTGCAGTGCGACGCCGAGCGGCTGCCGTTCCCCGACAAATACTTCGACCGCGTCACGCTGGCCTTCGGCCTGCGCAACATGACCAACAAGGATGTGGCCCTGAAGGAAATCCACCGCGTCCTCAAACCCGGTGGCAAGGCGCTGGTGCTGGAGTTCTCGAAGGTGTGGGAGCCGCTGCGCCGTCCGTACGACGCCTTCTCCTTCAACGTCATCCCGGCCATCGGCAAGCTGGTCACCAACGACGCCGACAGCTACCGCTACCTGGCCGAGTCCATCCGCATGCACCCCGACCAGGACACGCTGGCGCAGATGTTCCGTGACGCCGGCTTTGGCCAGGTGCGCTACTTCAACATGACGGCGGGCGTCGTGGCCCTGCATCAGGGCGTGCGGCTGGGCTGATCGCCAGGGCCGTCGAATCCGGTGCCCATGCCGTGTGAGGATGTCCGGATTGTTTCAGTATGCCGGCGGTAGCAGGGGGCCACGGCGGCAGGGGTGCCTCGCCGTTGCTGGCCTGGCGGCAGGTGGCTGACGGATTGTGGGTTGTTCCCCTGATTTTGTGCCTTGCGCCGGCTCGCTTGTCCCGTGCGTGGCGGCCAGCATGCAGCCGCCTGTCGGACGGCCTTTCACCGGCAACGGTCTTCCCGCATTGTGATTTTTTGCCGACCGTTGTATTTTGCGGCTGCGTCCCCATCTGCGGGACGGATGGCCGCTGTGCGTTCGCCTGTGTTGCCGGCCTGTTCCGGGCAGATGGGCGCCCGTTTTCGGTCGTTCACTGCCGAGATTCCCCATTGCCCAACCCACTTTTGTCAGATTGGACAGAGGAACTTCCATGAAGAAATTTTTGATGATGCTGATGGTCGTGCTCGCCAGCTCGGTCATGTTCATGACCGATTCGGCCGAAGCCGCCCGTATCGGTGGTGGCCGCAGCGTCGGTCGTCAGAACAGTACGGTGCAACGCGCCGCGTCTGCCCAGCAGAACGCCTATGGTCGCCAGCAGGGCGCCGCTGCCCAGCAGCAGAATGGCCGTCGTCCCGGCTTCGGCATGGGGCTGCTGGGTGGGCTGGCCGCCGGTCTGGGCCTGAGCGCCCTGGCCAGCGCCTTCGGCCTGGGCGAGGGCTCGGGCGTGTTTCTGCTGATGCTGCTGCTGGCTGCTGGGGCGTTCATCGCCTTCCGTATGTACAGCCAGCGCATGGCCCAGCAGCGAACGGCCGGTGCAGGGGCCGGTAGTGGTCAGGCTGGCCTGCGCAATGCGCTGGGTGGTGGCGGTCTGGATGCCATGCTGCGCCAGAACGGCGCACAGAATGGCCAGGCCGGCTTCCCCGGCGCTGCCGCCCAGGGGGGCGCCGGCAGCATGGCCCAGGGCAGCGCTTTCGGCGGTGCTCCGGCGCAGGACGCACCGCAGGGTGTGGGTGGCTACACGGCCGCCATGCAGGTGCCGGCCGGTTTCGACACCGAGGGCTTCGTGCGCCAGGCCAAGGTGCAGTTCGTGCGCCTGCAGGCTGCGTTCGATGCGAAGAACAGCGACGATCTGCGCGAGTTCACCTCGCCCGAAATGTTTGCCGAACTGAACGTCGACATGATGCAGCGTGGTGATGCGGCGCAGACTACCGAGGTGGTCGAGCTGAACGCCGAGCTGCTGGGCATGCACCAGGATGGTGCCATGCAGGTGGTCAGCGTGCATTTCAGCGGCCTGATCCGTGAAGAGCCCAACACGCCGGCGCAGCCCTTTGCCGAGGTCTGGAACTTCTCGCGTCCGGCCTCCGGGGCTTCCGGCTGGGTGCTGGCCGGCATTCAGCAGCTGAACTGATGGCTGACTGACGTCGGTGTGGTCCGCTGGCCGGGTTTTGGGCCGGCCAGCGCCATTTCCTGTCCGCATGGATGCTGCCCGGCGAGGATGCGCAGGCGCCGTGGAGGGTGGAATCTATAATATTTGTCATTCAGGAACCACACCGCGCGAGCGCATCTGCCATGCTCCAGATTCCTCTTCCCCTTGCCCAGCTGGTGCTGTCGGCCATCAATCATGTCTCCCGCCAGCAGTTCTGGCTGCGTGACGTGATGGCGCCTCATGCCGGCCGGGTGGTGCGCATCCATGTGCTGCCACCATCGCCCGAGCCTGACGATGCACCGTTCAGCACCCGCCGGCGCAACCGTGCCCGAACCTCGAAGACCGGGCAGACACCGGCGGGCCGTTCCTATGCGTCCTATCTGGCTGTTGATGCTGCGGCGACGCCGGGGGCAGGGCAGGCTGCTTCAGCCGGTGCTGCCGGAAAGGATGATGCACCCCCACCCCTGGGGTTGCCGTCGCTGCAGACCGATGCCCGGATCGGGGCCGATGGTTCACTGTCGGCCGTCTCGGGCGAGGAGCCGTCCGTGGTGCTGACGGCCAGGCCCACGGTCGATGCGGTCTTTCGTGCCATGCGCGAAGGGCCGATGGCGCTGGGTGCGACGCTGCGTATCGAAGGGGATGCCATGCTTGCCCAGGCGCTGGGCGAGGTGGCCCGGGCCATGAACTGGGACGTGGAAGAAGATCTCAGCCGCGTGGTGGGCGATGCGGCCGCGCACCGGGCCGGCCAGTTCCTGCGTGATGCCCGGGGACATGTGGCCGAGGCCGGCAGCCGGCTGCGCGATGCCCTTACCGATCACCTGTCGTCGGAAAGCGGGGTGCTGGTGTCGCGCCCCGAGTTCGAGGCATGGCGTGATGACGTGCAGAGCCTGACCGAGCGGATGGAGCGGCTGGAAAAGCAGACGCCGTCGTCACACTGAGGGGGCTGCCTGAAAGGCGGATACGGCCGCTTTGCTGGGGGCGGCAGAGGAAGAACAGGGGCGGCCTGCGCTTGAAAGGGCTGATGGAAAAGCAAACGCGGTCGCAGGACCGGGCGCAGGGCAGCGTGCCCAGCCCTGCCTGCGCATGCGGCTCTGTCCGCACAGGGATTCGCCGCCAGTGCGGCGGGGGACAACAGACCTGTGATGCGCACTCAGGCCCGTGATGCTCACTATGGCCGGAACCGGTTGAACACGGCCTGAATGGCCTGTTCGTCGCGCAGCCCGGCGGCCAGGCAGAGCTGCAGCAGAATCCGCGCCTTCGGCGCATCCAGCCAGCCAGCGGTGACGAAGCCCAGGGCATCGTCACGGTGCTCGGGGCGTGCCTCGGTGTTGCGGGGCACATAACCGGCCGGTACGCGGGTAGCCCGCACCACCATCACACCCTGCTGCCGGGCGGCGGCCAGTGCGGCGCGCATGGGCGCCGGCATGGTGCCGATGCCGGTTCCGGCCAGCACCAGGCCAGCATGGCCGCGCTGTACCAGCCAGTCCACGAGGGCCGGGTCGGCATCCACGTACTGCGGCACGAGGGCCACGTGGGGGAGCGTGCCGGTCTGGTTGGCGGGCTGTCCCTGGCTGGCGAACGGCTCTTGAGCGGTGAACGGCCTCTGGACGGCGAACTGACCCTGGTCGGTGTGCCGTTCCTGGCCGGTGGGCTGTTCCTGGCGGGGGAGCTGTCCCTGGCTGGGGAGCTGGCCCTGGCTGGCAGACTGGCCCTGAATCACGGGCTGGTCCGGACCTGAAAACGGATCGAAACCGAGACCGGTGGTAAACAAGCCAGGGTCAGGACCGGCAAACAGCCCCTGCCAGCCGGTGGCGGCCGCCAGGACTTCGGGGGCAGCCCAGCGTGGCACATCGCCTTCCAGCCACCCCACCGGAGCGCCGAAGCGCTGGCCGAAAGCGTCGGTCTGGTTGGCATGTGCCTTGAACACGGCGTCTGGACGCAGGATTTTGCCGGCAAACTGCACGAATACCCCGCCGATGCCGGCTGCACGGGCTGCCAGCGCAAAACGGCAGGCATCGTACAGGTTGGCCGGGCCGTCCGCGCTCAGTGCAGTGGCAGGACGCATGGCGCCGGTGAGTATGACGGGCCGGTCCGGTGGCAGTACCAGCGAGAGGAAGAAGGCCGTTTCTTCCAGGGTGTCGGTGCCGTGGGTGATGACGATGGCATCTGCCGCCCGCGAGGCGCTCTGCCACGCCCGCACCCGCGCCAGCAGCTGCAGCCAGTGGGCGCTGTCCATCTGCTCGCTGGGAATCGAGAACACCTGCTCCGAGGCCAGCCGTCCGTCGGGAACCAGGGCCGCCAGACCGGGGACCGAGGCCAGAATCTCGCCGATGGGCAGCGCGCCAGCCTGATAGCCGGTGGCGCTGCCAGCCGAGGCTGCCGCTCCGGCGATGGTGCCGCCGGTGCCGAGGATCAGCAGGGCAGCGGGGCCGGATGCGTCGACGGTCGCCGCGTCGGCATGTGCGGTCGTGGCTGCATGCGCGGCCAGTGTGGCCGGGAGGGGCTGGCGAAGGGCGGGAGCAGGGGAAGCTGATACGTCGGACATGGCAACAAAGGAGGGAGACAAACAGCCGGAAAGACGGGGAAGGCCGCCATGCCGGCGCCCGCGCATGTGCGTGGGGAGACATCGATCAGGCTGTCGGGATGGTGGCAGTGGCGTGTGCTGCGAGGGGGCATGCACACAAGCCCCATCAGGTGTAGCCCGTCTGTACACATCACAGTGCATCAGACGATTTGGGGCACGGGCGGGAGTGCCCGACAGGCAGCCCTTCTGCACACACCACCATGGATACGACCTGTCGCAGCTGGAAGGCGCAATGATAGCGGCCCCTGCGTGCCACAGGACAGCCCCCGTCCGGGTTGCTCCACCGGTTGCCCGCGCCCATGCTGGACGGCGCTCATGGCAGAGGGGGCCGTGCCGGGATGTGCCGGAGAGTGCCCATGCCGGCCGATACCCGACGAACCGCCCCGCCTTCGCACCTTCGCCCGCTTCCCCCGAAAATTCTGCCCCCATACCGAAGCCCCTGGCCGATTCGTAGTACATTTCACGCAAACAACACAGACCGGGTGCCCCCTGCGTTGGGGCGAATGGCCGCATGGCATGGCGCCTTGTCCTGTTCCCGCGGTGTCCCAGGAAGCCGCATCTCAAGGAGCCTCCATGTCCCGTCACGCCCCGGATACTTTCCTTGGCCACCCCCGGCCGCTGGGCACGCTGTTTCATATCGAGTTGTGGGAACGATTCTCGTTCTACGGGATGCGGAGCATTCTGCTCATCTACCTGTACTACTCGGTTCGCAGTGGGGGGCTGGGCATCGATCAGGGGCTGGCCGGCAGCATCACGGGCGTTTACGGTGGCAGTGTGTATCTGGCCACCATTCTGGGCGGCTGGCTGGCCGACCGGGTGCTGGGGCCGGAGCGCACGCTCTTCTATTCCGGCGTGGTGGTCATGCTGGGGCACGTGGTGCTGGCGCTGGTGCCGGCGGTGGCAGGGCTGATCGTCGGGCTGGTGTTCATCGCGCTGGGCAGCGGGGGGGGTGAAATCCTCGGCCAGCACCATGCTGGGTTCGCTGTACGAAGAAGAGAACCTCCGGTCGCTGCGGGACGCCGGCTTCTCGCTCTTCTATCTGGCCGTCAACATCGGGGCGCTGTTCGGTCCGCTGCTGACCGGGCTGGCCCAGGTGCATGCCAGTTTCCATGCGGGTTTCGGGCTGGCGGCCATCGGCATGGCGGTGGGCCTGTGGCGCTACGGCCGGGGCCGCAGCGCGCTGCCGCACCAGCAGCCCCCCAATCCGCTCACGCCGGCTCACCGCAACCGGGCCATCCTGACGGGCGTGCTGCTGCTGGCCGTGCTGGCGCTGGTGGTGGGGACGGGGCTGGTCAACGACGGCAATTTTTCCGACGTGATGCTGGGCATCAACGGTGTGGCCGTGCTCAGCTACTTTGGCTGGATGCTGTTCGGCCCGGCGTTTTCCAATACCGAAAAACGGCACGTGCGGGCCTGGGTGCCGCTCTTTCTGGCCTGCTGCGTGTTCTGGATGCTGTGGGGGCAGATCTTCACGGCGCTGGTGGTGTACTTCGACGAGGAAGTGCCGCGCGTCCTGTATGGCTTCGAGGTACCGGTGGCCTGGGGCGCCTCGCTGCAGAGCGTCTGGGTGCTCCTGCTTTCCGGCTCGATGGCCACGCTCTGGACCTGGCTGGGCCGCCGCCAGCCGCACACGCCCATGAAATTCGCACTGTCGCTGTTCGTCATGGCGCTGGGCTACTACTGCTTCGTGCCCTATACGCGCTCCGGTGAACCCATGTCGATCTGGGTGTTCGCCCTGGCGCTGATGGTCCTGACGGTGGCCGAGCTGCTGATCTCGCCCATCGCCACCTCCTTTGCCACCAAGATCGCCCCCCGGGCCTTCCGCACGCAGGCGGTGGCGGTAAGTTACCTGTCGCTGTCGCTGGGCTTCACGGCCAGCGGCGCCATGTTCGACACGCTGTACGACCCGAAGGCCCAGGCCGACTTCTACCTGCTGCTGGTGGTCTGCAGCCTGGTGGCCGGCGTGGCCCTGCTGGTGCTGGTTCCCATGCTCAACCGCATGCTGAAGGACGTGGACTAGACTTTCTCGCCCCGGGGCAGATCATGGTCTGTCACCGGTTTTCATCAACCTCAGATACAGGCCCCGCGTGCAGTCGGCCCCGGCGTCCCTGGCAGGACGCGGCCCCTCTGCACGCCGAACAGGTTTTCACCTGGCGGGCCATCACAGGAGACTTCCCATGCCCCGCCACGCGCCGGACACATTTTTCGGTCATCCCCGGGCTCTGGGGACGCTGTTCCACATCGAGCTGTGGGAGCGGTTCTCGTTCTACGGGATGCAGAGCATCCTGCTCATCTACCTGTACTACTCGCTGACCAGCGGGGGGCTGGGCATCGACCAGGGGCTGGCCGGGGGCATCGCCGGCGTCTATGGGGGCAGCGTCTATCTGGCCACCATCCTGGGCGGCTGGCTGGCCGACCGGGTGCTGGGGCCGGAGCGCACACTCTTCTATTCCGGCGTGGTGGTCATGCTGGGGCACGTGCTGCTGGCACTGATTCCGGGCGTGCCGGGGCTGGTCGTCGGCCTGGTGTGCATTGCGCTGGGCAGTGGTGGCGTAAAGTCCTCGGCCAGCTCCCTGCTGGGTTCGCTGTACGAGACCGACGAACTGCGCCCGCTGCGCGACGCCGGCTTTTCGCTGTTCTACCTGGCCATCAACGTGGGGGCGCTGTTCGGTCCGCTGCTGACCGGCATGGCCCAGATTCGCATCAACTTCCATGCCGGTTTCGGGCTGGCGGCCATCGGCATGGCGGTGGGGCTGTGGCGCTACACCCGTTCCCGCCATACCGTGCCGGATGTGGGTGTGCCCCATCCGCTGTCGCCGGCCGTGCGCCAGCAGGTGCTGGCCGGGCTGATCCTGCTGCTGGCCATCGTGGCCGTGCTGGTCGGGACGGGCATCGTCAACACCGGCAACTTCTCGAAGGTGGTGCTGGGCATCAACGCGGTGGTCGTCCTGGGCTACTTTGGCTGGATGCTGGGCAGCCCCGGCTTCAGCGCCACCGAAAAACGGCATGTGCGGGCCTGGATTCCGCTCTTCCTGGTCTGCTGCATGTTCTGGATGCTCTGGGGGCAGGTGTTCACGGCGCTGGTGGTGTACTTCGACGAGGTGGTGCCGCGTGTCATCTACGGCTTCGAGGTACCGGTGCCCTGGGGGGCATCCATGCAGTGCATCTGGATGATCTTCCTCTCCGGCGCCATTGCCTCGCTCTGGACCCGGCTGGGCAAGCGCCAGCCCGGCACGCCGATGAAGTTCGTGCTGTCGATGCTGGTGCTGGCTGCCGCCTATTACATCTTCGTGCTCTATACCCGGGCCGGCGAGCCGATGCCACTGTGGATGTATGCACTGGTCACGCTGATCATCAACATTTCCGAGCTGCTGATCTCGCCCATCGCGCTGTCCTTTGCCACCAAGATCGCCCCGGCCTCGTTCCGTACCCAGGCAGTGGCCGTGCACTTCCTGTCCATCTCGCTGGGCTTCACCGCGGGCGGTGCGCTGTTCAACGCCTGGTACAGCAAGGAAGGCATGGCCGACTTCTACCAGATCCTCTCGACGGGCAGCCTGCTGACCGGCCTGGCCCTGCTGCTGGTGGTGCCGGTGCTCAACCGCATGCTGAAGGAGGTGGACTGAGGCAGGGCTTGCTGAATGCAGCGGGAGCCGGCGCATGGCATACCGTTCCGGCAGGGCCGTTTCAACGCACGGGCACGGTTCATAGTACATTCAGCGAGGACCAGCACAGACCCTCGTCCGCATGCTTGGCCGGCCAGTCCTGCCTGCGCACGGCACCCGGCAGGCATCCCGACCGGCTGCCTGTGCGGGGATGAACGAGTCCATAACACGTCTCCAGGAGATCCCCCATGCCGACATCCCCCAAAGGCACGTTCTTCGGCCATCCGCGGCCGCTGGCCACGCTGTTCAACGTCGAGCTGTGGGAGCGCTTTTCCTACTACGGGATGCAGAGCATCCTGCTCATCTACCTGTACTACCAGACCACCCGGGGCGGTCTGGGCATCGACCAGGCGGTGGCGGGCGGCATCGTCGGGCTCTATGGTGGCAGTGTCTATCTGGCCACCATTCTGGGGGCCTGGTTGTCCGACCGGGTGTGGGGGCCGGAGCGCACGCTGCTCTATTCCGGCGTGGTGGTGATGCTGGGCCACATCGCGCTGGCAGTGCTGCCGGGCGTGGCCGGACTGGCCTGCGGCCTGGTGATGGTGGCGCTGGGCAGTGGTGGCGTCAAACCGTCGTCCAACACCGTGCTCGGGTCGCTGTACGATGACGAGGCCATGGCGCCGATGCGCGATGCCGGCTTCTCCATCTTCTATCTGGCCGTCAATATCGGCGGCTTTCTCGGCCCGACGCTCACCGGCCTGCTGCAGAACAACTTCGGCTTTCATTACGGCTTCGGCCTGGCGGCCGTCGGCATGGCCTTCGGGCTGTGGCGCTATGTGGCCGGACGCCGGCTGCTGCCCCAGCATGGGGCACCGCATCCGCTGCAGCCGGGCGAGGGGCGGCGCGTGCTGCTGGGCGCGGTGGCCCTGGTGGCCGTCGTGGCGGTGGCCATCGGAACCGGCTTCGTCAACATCGGCAACTTTTCCAGTGTGGTGCTGGTGATCATCAGCGCGGTGGTGCTGGGTTACTTCGGCCGCATGCTGTTCGGCCCGGGTTTCACCTCCGATGAACGCCGTCGCGTGCTGGCCTGGGTGCCGCTCTTTCTTGCCGGCGTGGTGTTTGCCATGGTCTGGGCGCAGCTCTACACCGCGCTGACCGTCTATTTCGACGAAACCGTACCCCGGTCCGTCGCGGGGGGCGAAGTGCCGGTGTCGTGGGTGGGATCGCTGCAGAGCCTGTGGGTGATCCTGCTGTCCGGCCCGATGGCCATGCTCTGGACCAGACTGGGCCCCCGCCAGCCACGCACTCCCATGAAGTTCTCGCTGTCGCTGCTCGTGCTGGCCGGCACCTACTACATCTTCGCGCTGGTGCTGCGTTCCGGCCAGCCCATGTCGCTGTCCGTGTTCGTGCTGATGCTGATGCCCATCACCGTGTCGGAGCTGCTGCTCTCGCCCATTGGCCCGTCCTTTGCCACCAAGATCGCCGGCCGCCTTCAAGGCGCAGGCCGTGGCCGTGTTCTTCCTGTCGCTGTCGCTGGGCTTCACGGCCAGTGGTGCGCTTTTCCGCAATTTCTATCACAAGGAAACAGCGGCCGATTTCTACATGCTGCTGGTGCAGATCAGCCTGGGCTTTGCCGTTCTGCTGCTGGTCCTGGTGCCGGTGCTCAACCGCATGCTGCGTGACGTGGACTGATTGACGGGGCCGGTGGCGTCACCGGTCCCGGTGTCCGGGCGCCAGCCTCCCCATGCAGAGGTGCCCCCCGTGGCGCGAGGGGGTAACATCCCGGAATCGACTTTCATCCTTCAGGAACCCGGCATGACGGCATCCGCAACCCCCGCTTCCTCCCTGTCCACCCCCGCCCAGCGTCTGGCTGCCCTGCGCCAGGCCATGAAGCAGCATGGCTACGACGCCTGGATCGTTCCCTCGGCCGATCCCCACATGTCCGAATACATGCCCGAGCACTGGCATGGCCGCAAATGGGTGTCGGGCTTCACCGGCTCGGTGGGCACGCTGGTGGTCACGGCCACCACGGCCGGTGTCTGGGTGGACAGCCGCTACTGGGAGCAGGCCGCGGCCCAGCTGGCCGGTACCGGCATCGAACTGCAGAAGCTGGGCAAGGTCCGCTCCCACGTGGACATGCTGGCCGATACGCTGCACGAGGGCGCCGTGGTCGGTGTGGCCCCCGACATGCTGTCGCGCACGGCCCAGCGCCAGCTGCAGCAGGCCCTGGCACCGAAGGGTGTGCAGCTGAAGGCCGAAACCGACCTGCTCGACGGCTTCTGGTCCGACCGTCCCCCCATGCCCACCGCTCCGGTGGTCGTGCACCCGGCCGCCTTCGTGTCCGAAACCACTGCGCAGAAACTGGCCCGTGTGCGCGCTGCCGTGAAGGAAAAGGGCGCCACGCACCACCTGATCTCCTCGCTGGATGACATCGCCTGGCTCACCAACCTGCGCGGCAGCGATGTGGAATACAACCCCGTGTTCCTGGCCCACCTGCTGGTCGGCCCGGACAGCGCCACGCTCTTCGTCAACGACACCCGCCTGAACGACGAGGCCCGTGCCGCCCTGCACAGCGCCGGCATTGCGCTGGCCCCCTACGAACAGGTGGCCGATGCCGTGGCGGCGCTCACCGGCAGCCTGCTGGTCGACCCGCTGCGCGTAGCCGCCAGCACACTGCAGAAGCTGCCCGCCGCCGTGCTGGCGGTGGGTGAGGGCGCAGCGGCAGCCGGCAGCGGGCCGGCAGGCTCCACCACGGCCGGCCGTGCCGCAGCAAATGCGGCAGGTGCGTCAGGTGCGGCAAATGCGTCAGATGCAGCAGGTGCGACGAATGCTCCGGCTGCCACCGGGCAGACCGCCCGCGTGCAGCTCATCGAAGCCGTCAATCCCAGTACGCTGTTCAAGGGCGTGAAATCGGCCGCCGACATCGCCCACACGCGCGAAGCCATGGCGCAGGACGGCGCCGCCCTGTGCGAATTCTTTGCCGATTTCGAGGCACGCCTGCAGAAGGGCGAGGTGCTCAACGAGCTGCAGATCGACGAACTGATCACCGCCGCCCGTGCCCGCCAGCCGAACTTCGTCTCGGCCAGCTTCGGCACCATCTGCGGCTTCAATGCCAATGCTGCGCTGCCGCATTACTCCGCCACCCCCGAACAGTTCAGCGAGATCCGCGGTGACGGCATGCTGCTGATCGACTCCGGCGGCCAGTACCTGAACGGCACCACCGACATCACCCGCGTCGTGCCGGTCGGCAGCCCCTCCGCTGCCCAGAAACGCGACAACACCCTGGTCCTGAAGGCGCACATCGCCCTGTCCACCACCGTCTTTCCCGATGGCATCGGCGGCCCGCTGCTCGACGCCATCTGCCGCAAGCCGATGTGGCAGCACCAGTGCGACTACGGCCACGGTACGGGCCATGGGGTTGGCTACTTCCTGAACGTGCACGAAGGTCCGCAGGTCATTTCCTGGTATGCGCCTGTCCTGCCGCACGCCGCCATGCGGGAAGGCATGATCACCTCCATCGAGCCGGGCCTCTACCGGCCGGGCCAATGGGGCATCCGCATCGAGAACCTGGTCGTCAACCTGCCGGTGGCCAAACCCGAAGAAACCGATTTCGGCACCTTCCTCTACTTCGATCCGCTCACCCTGTGCCCCATCGACACCCGCCTGATGGACACCGCGATGATGACGCAGGAGGAAATTGCCTGGGTCAACCGCTACCACGCCCTGGTGCGCGAAAAACTCGCCCCGCGCGTCAGCGGTGCCGCAAAGGCGTGGCTGGAGGCCCGCACCCAGCCGCTGCCCGGCTGAAGCTGCTGACACAGTTGCTGAACGTTTGAGCTTGCTGTCCTGACTGTGTTCCGAAGAAGCGTGCATCTTCCATGGGCTCGCCTGATGGCCCGCGTGGTCGGCGACAGCCCTGTCGTGTTCCGGGGCGGGCGTCTTCCATGGGGGCATGGCCCGGACACGCAGTGATTGCGTGTGTTCGCATGACTGACGGTCTCTTCCGTGCAGGCATCGGCCGGATGCCTGCCCCCCTGTTTCCTCTCCTGTTTTTCCGGAATTTTCTGTGAGTGTCCTGTTCAGCCTGATCGACGCCGGCCTGGCGTTCGGTGCCCATCCGCTGCTCGATGGTGCGGCCTTCACCCTCACCGCCGGTGAACGGCTGGGGCTGATCGGCCGCAACGGCACCGGCAAGTCCAGTCTGCTCAACGTCATCGCCGGCCGCGTGCAGCTCGACGATGGCCGCGCCGTCATCCGCGACGGCCTGCGCATCGTCCTGGTCGAACAGGAGCCGGCCCTCCCGCCAGCGCCCACGCTGTTCGACAGCCTGATCGCCCGGGGCACTGCCGCCGGCCTCATCGACGAACACGACGAGCGCCGCTACTGGGCGCTGCAGACCCGCCTGCGCGCCGAAATGGACCGCTTCGGTGTCGATCCGGACGCCAGCCCCGATGGCCTGTCCGGCGGCCAGAACAAGCGCGCCGCCCTGGCCCTGGCGTTCGCCCTGGAGCCCGACCTGCTGCTGCTCGACGAGCCCACCAACCACCTCGACATCGAGGCCATCGAGTCGCTGGAAGCCATCATCAATGCGGGGCCTGCCGCCATCATCATCACCCACGACCGGCGCTTTCTCGACCAGGTGGCCACCCGCATCATCGAACTGGATCGTGGCCTGCTGCGCAGCTTCCCCGGCAACTTCGCCACCTACGAACGCGTGCGCAGCGAACAGCTCGAAGCCGAGGCCGTCGCCAACCGCAAGTTCGACAAGTTCTGGGCACAGGAAGAAGTCTGGATCCGCAAGGGCATCGAAGCCCGCCGCACCCGCAACGAAGGGCGCGTCCGCCGTCTCGAAGCCCTGCGCGAGGCCCGGGCAGCCCGCCGCGAGCGCACCGGCCAGATCAGACTGGAAGTGGATGCCGGCGAACGGTCCGGCAAGCTGGTCTGCGAAACCCGCCAGGCCAGCATCAGCCTGGGGGGCAAGTGTCTGGTGCGCGACCTCGATCTCACCATCATGCGCGGTGACCGCATCGGCCTGATCGGCCCCAACGGCATCGGCAAGTCCACGCTGCTCAAGCTGATCCTCGGCGAATACCCGCCCGACGCGGGCAGCGTTCGCCTGGGCAGCAACCTGCAGATTGCCTATTTCGACCAGCTGCGCGAACAGCTCGATCCCGAACGCTCCGTGGCCGACACCGTCAGCCCCGGTTCCGATTACGTCGAGATCAACGGCGATCGTCGCCACATCATCAGCTATCTGCAGGACTTCCTGTTCCCGTCCAACCGCGCCAGTTCCCCCGTGCGTACCCTGTCGGGTGGCGAGCGCAACCGCCTGCTGCTGGCCCGGCTGTTCGCCCGCCCGGCCAACCTGCTGGTGCTGGACGAACCCACCAACGACCTCGACCTCGAATCCATCGACCTGCTGGAGAGCATGCTGCAGTCCTACCCGGGCACGCTGCTGCTGGTCAGCCACGACCGGCGCTTCCTCGACAACGTCGTCACTTCCGTGCTGGTCGCCCAGGGCGAGGGCCGCTGGCTGGAACTGGTCGGTGGCTACTCCGACTGGCAGGCCTGGCGCGACAGCCAGCCGGGTGCAGGCAGCGGAACACGAAACGGTGCGGGCAAGGCCAGCCAGGGCACGGCGGGTGTTCAGGGCAGTACCGGAGGGCAGGCCAGTACGGGGGAGCAGGCCAGTACGGGAGTATCGGGTGCGGCCGGTGATGCTTCGGCTTCACCCCGAGGGGCCGCTGTTTCGACCGTTGGGGCGGCCGCTTCGGCCAGTGTTACGGCTGGTGTCGGTGCCGCAGCAGCGGATACGTCAGGAGCAGGTGCAGCGGGTGCTGGAACGGGAGCTGCCGGCGCCCCGCGCCCCCGGGGCGGCAAGCTCTCGCTCAGCAACCGCGAAGTGCGCGACCTGGCGAGCCTGCCCGGCGACATCGAGGCGCTGGAGGCCGAGATTGCCGCCGACCAGCAGGCCATGACCGATGCCGACTTCTTCCGCCAGCCGCCCGACGCCATCAAGGCGTTCCAGACCGCCCTGGAAGACAAGGAAGCGAAGCTGCTGGACATGATGGAGCGCTGGGAGGTTCTGCTCGAGAAGGAAGCCCAGGTCAACGCCAGCCGCGGCCGCTGACCTGGCGGGGTCTCACTCCCGGGAGGCTGGCTCTGTGTTTGCCTCTGCCGGCCTTGGCGACTTTTTGTGGCAGTTCGCAGTATATCGCGGCAATTCCCTGCAATTCGTGGTAGTTTGCAGTAATTCGCAGCAGTTGTGGCTGGGCCGGGGCGGTAGCCTCTCACATTCATCGGGGCATCCTTGTCCTGTGCTCCGCACCAGTCAGCTGCAGGCCGTCACCCAGTTCGGGGAATGGACCCGACGGCTGTGGAATTGTTGCCCCGTTTGGGGGCATGGGCTGCAGGTCGCTGCTCCCGGCCGGGCTGTTATTCTTCTGCGACGCCGTCCGCCCCCGTCGGCCCCGGCGCCACCTCCCGCACCACCACATGCGGTGTCTGCACCGCCGGCGTGCGGGCACTGATCTGTGCCCAGATCCGCCCGATCTCGCGCTTGAAGAACGGATAGAGCAGCGGCGCCGTCACCAGCCCCGGTACCCCGAACAGCGACTCGCCGGTCAGCATGGCCGCCAGAATCTCCCACGAGTGCATGTGGATCTTCGAACCCACCGTCCGGGCGTTGATCACGTATTCCAGCTTGTGGATCAGCACCAGGAAGACCAGCGAGCTGACGGCCACCCACGGCGAGACCGCAAACGAGATCAGCGACAGCACCGTGTTCGCCATCAGGTTGCCCAGCACCGGCAGCACCCCGGTCAGCAGCGTGAACATGCACAGCAGCCCCCGGAACGGCAGCTGCACATGGAACATCGGCAGCAGCACGAACAGATAGAGCGCCGTCATCGTCGTGTTGAACAGCGCAATGCGCATCTGCGCAATCACCACCCGCTCCAGCACCACCAGCAGCCGGGCGATGAACAGCTCGTCCGAGCGCAGCCGGTGTGGCTGCCAGGTCGATACCGCTGCCAGCGCCCCCACCAGAATGGCAAACAGCGACTGCACGATGGTGTGCACCACCGCCCCGCCCACGCTGCTCAGTACCGCCGCCTTGCTGCGCACGAAGTTGAACAGCTGTGCCTTCAGGTCGGCCCAGTTCTCGGGCACCAGCCGTGCTGCCGCCTCGGGCAGCGCCTGCCGCAGCACCTCCAGCGAATCCTCGATGCGCACCAGAAACACGCGCAGATCATTCGACGAGGCCAGATGGATGGTCCAGTACGTCAGGAACACGAAGGCCGTGATCACCAGGATGCACACGGTCACCCCGCTCAGCACCGCTGGCCAGCGGTTCGGGTAATACCCCAGCGACAGCGCCATCGGCCGGTGCGCCTGCACGATCCGGTCGGCCAGCAGACAGCTCCAGGCATAGACCAGCAGCGCCAGCAGCACCGGAATCACCAGCCCCTTCAGGATGATGACAAAGGCGGCCAGCGCCGTGGCCAGCAGGCCAAGCACAGGCAGAAGGGCAGGCAGGGAAGTCGGCATCGGGCAGCGGTGTCCAGGTGAGGCATCTTCCAGCGGGCGCCCCGGGCATCCATTTCCCGTATGCCGGGCATATGGATGCCGAAAGGCCCCCCGGGGCAAGCCGTGGCACGCACCGTGACACGCACACACCGCAGGGGCGAAAGATCCCGGGCGCACCGGTGATCTCCGGCGCGAACCGTCAGAATATACAGGCTAAAGCGCCATCATGCTGCAAAAATCAGACAGACGCCCGTTCTGGCGCGTGTTGTGGCCATGTCAGGGCGTGTATGGCCCTAGCTGTCCCCGCGCAGGTTCATGAAAAAGGCCGCCCGGCCCGGTGGGGGCAAAGCGGCCTGGGGCAGGGCGGCCGGGCAACAGGCCCGGCGTCTGGCTTCAATACTCGTTCAGCGAAGCCCCCAGCAGCGCGATGTTCGAGCTGGCCATCACGGAAGCCAGCTGGGCAATCTCGGTGGCCTTCGTCCTGTTGCGGCGGCCCACGATCAGCGCGGCCCCGGCGCGCTGGCCGATCACCATGGCATCGGACGCTTCCTGTGCCGACGGCGTGTCGACCAGAATCACGTCATAGTGCCCCGACAGCGTCTGCAGCAGGTCCATGAAGATGTCGCGGCCCAGCAGCTCCTGCGGGTTCGGGGGCTGCGGACCCGACGGCAGCACGGCCAGGTTCGGCAGCGTCGGGAACTCCATCACCTCTTCCAGACCGGCGCGGCCGCTCAGAATGCCCGACAGGCCCATCTGGTTGCGCAGGCCGAAGTTCAGGTGCTGGGTGGGGTGACGCAGGTCACCGTCGATGATCAGCGTACGCTGCCCGATCTGCGAGAAGGCCACACCCAGGTTGGCGCAGACGAAGCTCTTGCCGTCTCCCCGGTCCACACTGGTGATGGCCAGGATGGAGCGGTCCGGCGAATCGAACCAGCGTGTCATCAGCTGGCTGCGCAGGCCGCGCAGCGCCTCGGCGAACGGCGAATAGGGGTTGACCGCACTGGTCACCTTGTCCGGCAGCGCCAGCGCCGAGGCGCGCGACGACGAATAGCCGAACTGCATGGCCAGCGCCTCTTCCACGTCGGCGTGCGACACCAGGCGCATGCGGATGGCCGTCTCGCCGAAGCGCAGGTTGGTCACCCGCTGCTCGTTGAGCACCAGATCGATCTGGTCCTGGCGCAGCTTGCCATTGGCCACCAGGATGCCGCCCATCATCAGGGTCTTGCGGTTGGCCGGATTGAAATCGGGCAGCCTGGCGCCACCGCTGTCCCGAACGAGGGCCGTGCCGGACGCCTGGCGGCCGCCAGCGTAATTCGGGGAAGAGCCAGCCGGAGCGTGGTCAGTCGGGTTGTTCATGTTGGCAGGAGAGGGTCGATGAAAACGGGTGAAACGAACGGTGCGTGCAGAAAATCCGACACTGAAACCGGGATTGTCCCTGATTCTGGCCTTGCGCGCAGCTGGCGGCACAGGCACGGCGGGGTATTGCATCGCAAAAAACCCCGCATGGGCGGATCTGCTTCCGGATTCTGCGATCATGCACGCCCGGAACCGGCCCGACGAGGCACAACCGCACAGCCTGTGCACATTCGCAGCAGGATCGCGCGCCCCGCCACGGTGTGTCGAACATTCGGCGGGTTTTTACATGTACATTACGTGCTGGCTACGTGAGGCATCATTGGGCCATCAAAGTTCATAATCCATCTGGCCCATCCTTGCCATAATACCCAGTCTGGTCCGGCCACGGGCTGTCGGGCCCGGACGCTGCCGGACGGGTGCCGTCTGCGGGTACCTGTCGCCTGTCATCGGCAGATGACCGTCGGGCGTTTGCATCGACGGCGCCTTCATCGCGGCACCCGCCAGCCCGTCCGGTGCGGGCACAGCCCCGCCGTTCTGTCGCTTCATGTGACATTCGCCCCCACACCCGGCGGGATGCTGGGATAATACGGGATTCAGGCAGCGTCAAGAATGGCCGTCGTGTGGTCGCTTCAGGCCGCCCGGTGGCCATTGGCCGTGCAGGCTCTGCTGCACAAATACCCACTGAACCGGTCTCTGGCCGCGCCGGACAGCCCGTCGTGTGCAGTATCTCACCGCCTTGAGCCGTCGTCCCCTTCACAATCGGCACTCTCGTGCCAACTCCAGGTAGTCCTATGCGTTTCGACTTGCTTTTTGGAATTCTCCGGTCGCGCTTCTGGCTGGTCGCCTCGATCGTCGCCGTCACCACCCTGACGGCCATCGTCGGCAGCCTGCTGATGAGCAAGAGCTACGGCGCGGCCACCACGGTCTACGTCGATGCCAACACGGTCGACCAGGTCTCCGGAACCGCCGCGTTCTCGCGTGAGACCATCCGCAACATGCTGGCCAGCCAGACCGAGCTGATCCAGAGCAGCCAGGTGGTCAACCGGGTCATCAAGGATCTGAAACTCACGCAGGATCCCCAGGTCCAGGCCGACTGGCAGAAAGCCACCAAGGGCCGCGGCGACATCACCGACTGGCTGGCCACCGTGCTGCTCAAGGCCATCAAGGTCACGTCCTCCACCGACGGTACCACCATCGCCATCGGTGTCGAATGGTCGACCGCCGAGGGGGCTGCCGATATCGCCAACGGCTTTGCCGCGGCCTACAAGGCTGCTGCCCTCGACCTGAAGACCAAGCCGGCGCAGGAATACGCCGAACGCTTTGCCTCCCAGGTCAAGGAATACAAGACCAAGGTCGAAGAGGCCCAGACCAAGCTGACCAAATTCCAGCGCGAAAGCGGCATCATCTCCAGCGACGAGCGCATCGACGTCGAAAACCAGCGCCTGCAGGAACTCTCCTCGCAGCTGGTGCAGGTCCAGTCGGCCCTGTCCGAGAGCCGTTCGCGCAGCAACGTGGTCGGCCGTGGCGGTGACATGGGCATTCCCGAAGTGGTCGCCAACGAGCTGATCCAGACCCTCACGACCGACCTGGGGCGTGCCGAGGCCAAGCTGGGCCAGGTCTCTGCCCAGTATGGTTCCAACCACCCCGCCTACCTGCAGGCCAAGGCCGAGGTGCAGGAGCTGCGCACCCGCCGCGACACCGAGGTGAGCCGCGTCAAGTCCAGTATCCGTACCGCCAACGCCGTCAACACGTCGCGCGAGAAGGAACTGCAGGCTGCGGTCGATGCCCAGAAGGCCAAGGTTCTGGCCCTGCGCTCCAAGCGTGACCAGGTTGCCATCCTGCAGCAGGATCTGGCCAGCGCCCAGAAAGCCTACGACCTGGTCGAGCGCCGCCTGACCGAAACCACCGTGTCCATGAGTGCCGGCCTGTCCAACATCAGCGTCATCTCGCCGGCTATCGTGCCGCTGCTGCCCAGCCGTCCGAACCTGGTGCTGAACGTGGCCGTGGGCCTGTTCCTCGGCCTGTTCCTGGGCATGATGGCTGCCTTCACCCTCGAAGCCGCCCAGCGTCCGCTGCGCAGCGCCGACGACCTGCTGCAGGCTGCCGGCATCCCGGTGCTGGCCGTGCTGCCGCCGTCGCAGTCCACCCGCGCCCAGCGCCTGATCGGTGGTACCGGCCCGTCGGTCACGCCGCCCAACCTGCGTCTTGGCAACTAAGCACCGGACATGGCCTTCTCCTCGATCCTGAACCGCCTGCCCCGGCTCAACGGCAATCACTCCTGGGCTCCGCTGCTGGTCGGCGGGCTGTTCCTCGGGATCGGGGCGCTGGTCGGGCTGGTGGTCTCCACCAGCAACCTGATCCTCATCGCCCTGGTGCTGGGCGGCATCGCCGGTGTGCTGCTGCTCAACGCCCTGCCCATCGCCGTCTGGCTCATCCTCATCGGGGTGTTCCTCATCAACGGGCCGGTGGGCTATTTCTCGCCCGGCATGGCCAAGATCTCCTGGCTGTTCTCGCTGCTGGGCATCTTCATGGCCGGGGCGGCCATGCTCTATTCGGTCGCGGGCACGAAGCACTTCCAGCGCCCGATGCCTCCCTTCATCTACACCAGCCTGCTGTTCATCGTGCTGGCGGTGGTGTCGGGCTTCATCTCCGACGGTTCGCTGGCCGAAATCGCTGCCGGTGCCAAGCGCTACTTCCACTTCTGGGGCGTGATGTTCCTGATGGCGGTGGTGCCCTTCACCGAAAAGCAGGTTCGTCACTGGCTGCTGTTCATTCTGGGCGTGGGCCTGGTGCAGCTGCCCTTCACGCTTTACCAGCGTGTGGTGCTGGTGCCCGGCGTCATGGGCTATGACAAGCCCGGCTTCGTGCCCTTCGACATCATCGTGGGCTCCTTCGAGGGCTCGATGACCGGCGGGGGGGCCAGCTCCATCATGGCGATGATCATCGTGATGGTGGTGTTCGGTGTCTTCCTGGCCTGGCGCGAAAAGCTGCTCAGCGGCTTCTGGACACTGCTGCTGTCCATCGGCCTGCTCGTCCCGCTGGGTCTGGGCGAAACCAAGGTCGTGATGATCATGATGCCGGTGGTGCTGTTTGCCGCCTACTTCGACCTGGTGGCCAAGCGGCCGCTGGCGTTTCTCGGCATCGTGGTGGCCACCCTCGTGTTTGGGGCCATCCTTGGCTATTTCTACTTCATGGTGCAGGTGTCCGGCGACATCGCCAACATGTCGCTCGACGAGAACCTGCGCGACACCCTCGAATACAACCTCGGCAACCGCGGCTACTACGCCACCGGCGTGAACCGTCTGACGGCGGTGCCGTACTGGTTCGAGTCGCAGTCCTGGAACAACCCGGTCAAGGCCCTGTTCGGAACCGGTATCGGTTCGTCCTATGGTGTGGACGGTCTGGTGCCCGACCCGGGGCACATGTTCCTGGCCCACCCGGGCATGTACATCGACCTGCTCACCACCTCCACCGTGCTGTGGGACTTCGGCATCGTCGGGTTCATCCTGTACTTCATGATCTTCTTCGGCGCCATGCGCTGCGTGGCCCGCAGCTTCCACGAGGCCCAGACCGCCTGGGACCGCGTGCTGTGCCGGATGCTCATGTCCAGCCTGGCGGTCACACTGCTGATGGCCATGTATTCCAACAGTGCCATCGTGCTGGTCAGCCATGCCTTCATCGTGTCGCTGACGCTGGGCCTGGTCGCCTGGCGCTACCGTTACGGCCCGCTGTCGCCCACGAAGGCCGACCTGCTCCAGGCCGGCAAGGCTGCGGCCGGTTCGCATCCGCGCCATGGCCGTGTGATGAAGGACATCTTCCCCACCGAGGGCGTGCTGTCGCCGCAGGAGCTGGCCTGGCAGAAGCAGCGCCTGCAGCTGGGGCATGATCCCAACGCCGGCGCTGCGGCAGGTCCGGCCACCGTCGCCGGGCCCGCTACCGTTGCAGGCCCAGCCACCGTCGCCGGCTCTGCCGCCGCTTCTGGTCCTGCCGCCGCTGGTCCTGCAGCAGCAGGGGCTTCGGCCAACTTTGCGGCCTCGGGTTCCGGTGCCACCTCGGCCTTTGCCCGCAGTGGCATGCCGGTGCAGGGCAGTGCTTCGCGTGCCGCCTCCGCCGGTCAGAGAGCTGCCGGTCAGGGCACGGCCGGTCATGGTGTTGCCGGCGGCGCTCCGGCGCCGGCGGCAGGTGTGGGCGCCGGGACAGGCGCTGCAGGTGCAGTGGGTGCAGGTGCCTCCGGCATGGGGGCCGGTGTCGCCGCAGCCGCAGCGGCGGGTGCGACAGCAGGTGCCGGCGCGAGCAGCGCCTTCCCCGGTGGTGTTCCTGCCGGCTCGCCGGCAGGCGCAGCCCGGGCGGACACTCCCGCCGCTGCTGCGCCGGATGCCGCCAGCGAGGTTGCGAAGGCCATGGCCGGGCTGGCTGCTGCCGGCGCCTCGGCCCAGTCGGCCTTCCCGAAAGGGCCGGTCAACCGTCCGGCTGCCCGTACGCCTGCCCAGGGAGCACCCTCGCCGGTGCCGCCTTTGCAGGGCGCTCCCGCAGGCCGTCCGGTCGGGCCGGGGGCTTTGGCCGGTGGTGCTGCGGTGCCGCCCATGGGGGCTCAGAGAACCCCGCATCCGGGCAGCATGCCGCCACCGTGGTCCCGCACGCCGCCGGGGGCCCCGGCCGATCATCCTGCCCAGGCCCAGGCCCAGGCCCAGGCCCAGGCTCAAGCTCAAGCTCAAGCTCAAGTCCAGGCTCAGGCCCAGATGCGGAACAGCTATCCGCAGACACCGTACACCCCGCGTTCAGGAGGGCAGCAGCCTTCCGGCGGCCCTTCGCAGCAGGTTCCCGGCGCTCACCCGCAACAGCCGGTCTTCCCGCCACCGGGCCACACGCCGTCGGGTGGCGTACAGCGTCCCGGCCAGCCGTATCCGGGGGCAGTCCAGCCTGGCATGTCCGCACCGGGCATGCGTGGTCCTGGCGCGCCGGGTGTGTCGGGGGCCGGCTATCCGGGGGCTCTCCATCCGGCCAGCCAGTCACCCTTCGGTGCGCCAGCCGGTCGTGAGGGCCCGTCATCGATGCCTCCAATGGGGCCGACCTCTGCGGGTGCCGTACCGCCCTGGCAGCAGCCTGACCTGGGGCAGCGCCCGATGACACCGCTGCAGGGTGTACCGGGAGGGCTGGTCCAGGGCAACGTCACCCGCCAGGGGCCGGGCTATCCGGAAGAGGGGCAGCCGTTGCCGCGTCCGCGTGCCCGTCGTACCGGCTACTTCGGTCCGCAGGCCCAGCCGGGCAGCGAAGGCGCTGACGATGCCGAATGGAGCGTCTACGATCTGCAGAAGGAGATCGAGCAGGGCCGGAGTGCTCGCCAGGGCCGGAGTGCTCGCCAGGGCCGGAGGCGTGGACCGGAGCCACTCGTCGACGATATCTCCGGACCGCGTACCCGTCCGATGTTCGCCGATGACGACGAACCGGCCAACGGTCTGGATCTCGACGAATTCGGCCGAAATCGCCGCCGCTGATTCACCGGTATCCGTACAGATCCAGGAAAGCGCAACGGGCACCTTCGGGTGCCCGTTGCCTTGCAGACGTGCCGGCATCGTCATGGAGGAGATGGCCGGTACGCCACCAGATGGCCACCGCACCACGGTGGTGCCAGGGGCGTGTGGCGCAGGTCAGATGCATGCGCCGGAAAGGATCAGGGGAGACCGTTGCCGGTCTCCCCCTCTCCCACACGCACACAACAACAGGACTGCAATAAGGTTTCCGCGCGTGTTCACCGCCGGGCAGGGCCATGCTGCTGGCAGGCTGCCCGGCAGGTCCGGTTCCCTGCTTACTCCAGCGGGGGCGGGTTGCTGATCAGCTCACTCGTCGAGATCGAGCCACCCGGTTCCGGCCGGCCGGCGTCGATGGTCGAGAAGTTGAAGGCGCGCCAGTCGTTGCGGACATACTTGGCCCGCGACACACCCACACCCGGGAAGTAGTAGGCCGGAGCGGTGGCACCCACCCGCGTCGTCACTTCCGGATAGTAGTCGGCACCCACGTGAATCAGGTATTTGGCGCGGCTGCGGTCATCCGTACCGTTCGGGTTGTCCAGCACCAGACGGGCCTGCACCGTGGTCAGCAGGGCCTTCACATCCCAGGCGTCGAACTTGATCGGGCTGCCCCAGCCGTGGAAGACGCGGTCGTTGCCGTTCGGCTTCAGCGAGCGGGTGCCATCGGCTTCGTAGCGGATGTTGGCCTTGACCGTGTTGCTGCCCTGCAGCGACTTCGGATAGTCCTCACCCGACACCGCCATGTTCTGGATCACTTCCCAGCGACCGGTCGACTTGCGCTTCATGTACAGCTTGATGTTGCGCAGCTGCACGCGGGTGTTGCTGGCCGCGTTGCCCGTACCATCGAACACCACCAGCCAGGGGATCACGGCGTTCCAGGTGGCGTTGCTCTTGAACTGGGTGTTGGCAGGCTTCCAGTAGCTCGGCGTGTTGGTACCGCGCGGGTTGTTGCCCATCACCACGAAGCCCGGACCGGTGGCCCAGCCCATGCCCTTGTCCACACCGCGCAGCTCACCCTCGTTGTACAGTTTCATGTCGTTGATGATTTCCTGTACCGAGTTCACCGTGCCTTTGGCAGCCGGTGCGGCAGCCACGGGTGCGGGGGCCGGCGTTGGGGCGGGCTTCGCGGCCGGGGCCGGCGTGGCCACCGGGGCGGCGGTCTGGGCGGCTGCCACGATGGCAATCGGTGCTGCAGTGAAGTTCACCTTGTCGCCCGACTTGCCCAGCACCTCTTCGGTGTACACCACGCTCTTGCCGACGTCGGCCGTGGTCGGCGTGTAGTGCGGGCCCCAGCCCTTGGCCACACCGTCCACCTTCCAGATGGTGTTCAGCACGTAGCCGCTGGTGTAGGCACCCATCGTGCGAACCAGCTGCTTGCCCGGCACCGACTGGCCGGTCACATTGGTCACCGGCATTTTGTCGGCCAGCGGATAGCCAGGCTTGGCCGACAGGGCAGGGCTCGGTGCCGGCGTCGGGGCCGGTTGCGCGGCCGGAGCCGGCGCCGGTTTGGCGGCGGCCTGGGGCGGCGTGGCTTCGTTCAGCGAGGCCACGATGATCACCGGCGCGGCGGTGAAGTTCACCCGATCGCCCGACTTGCCCAGCACTTCTTCGGTGTAGACCACGGTCTTGCCCACGTCGGCAGCGGTCGGCGTGTAGTGCGGGCCCCAGCCTTTGGTTTCACCGTTGACCTTCCAGATGGCGTTCAGCACGTGGCCGTTGCCATAGCTGCCCATCGTGCGGACCAGCTGCTTGCCCGGCACCGATTTGCCCGTGGTCACGTTGGTCAGCGGTTGTTTGTTCACGACCGGATAGCCCGGCTTGCTCTGCGTCGGCTGCTGCGGCACCGTCACCGGCACGCCCACCGAGGCAACCACCACGGCGCCCGGCGTGGCGAACTCACGGGTGCTGCCGTCATTGCCCAGCACCTTCTCGACGTAGATCACCGTCTTGCCCAGGTCGGCCTGGGTGGTCGTGTAGTGCGGGCCCCAGCCCTTGTCCACCCCGTTCACGCGCCAGATGGCATGCTGCACGTGGCCGTTGCGGTACGTACCCATCGTGCGGTCCAGGCGGTAGCCGGTGGCCACCTGGCCGTTGTGCGAGGCGCCCTGGGCACCATTGGCCTTGAAGGACGGCGAACGCGTCATTTCCACCCGGGCGACGGCCTTCAGGGCAACGCCGTTCTCACCCTGGGCAGAGGCGCCCGGGGCAGGGGCCGAGCCACCTTCACCATTGCCGCCACAGGCGGCCAGCACGGCAGCGCTCAGGCACAGGGCCACCAGCGCACGGGGCTGCGTCAGCAGGGCGCCGCGGGGCGCACGGGATTCATCGTTATGTACCAACCGGTTTTTCATGATGCTGTAGAGTCTGTTGTGTGTTGCTGAACCGGCCTCATCGGGAAGATGTCGACCGACCGTGTTGCAAGGTGTTTTGCATGTGTGTGTGATGCGAAGCGAACTCTACGGACCGGAAAGTTGGTTGTTAAACAACACGGGATGAACGGTATGCCGCAAAAGACAGAGCGGAAGATGTAAAGAAAAGCCAAGGTTTTTTCCGGCTTTTCTGGCGTGTTTCGTGAAAAATGCCGCGCCCCGGCCGTGATCCATGCCCGCACCCGGGAGGATCTTCACAATTTGGTGAATTTTCGTGTCGCCGTTCGTCGGCTGGGGGTTGTGTATTGCGTGGCGCGCGTGTTGCGTTGCTTGCCAGCCAGTGCAGGTACCTGACGGCGTCAGATCGAAGGGAAATCTCCCTTTGGCGGGTTTTATGGACTCATTTGTTCCCGCGAAACCCTCTTGGGGCGCGCATGACTGCGTTGGCAGCGCCCTGAAACCATCGAGCGGACTTGCTGTCTTGTCCTGTACGTCCAGAGGACGGACGCGCGCGGGGAGTGGTCTCGCGTCCATGAGCAAATGCGTCCATGACAGACGCCGAGTCCTGAAATGGCACAGCGGCACCGCTCGCCTTACAATTGGAACCGGCCGCCCTTGCGGTCCGCGCACGGCGCAATCAGGCGCCGGCGGCTGGCCTGTCTGTCGCGCTGTGACCCATTTCACGTTTCGGGGCCGGCCCGCGTGGCACCATTCCGGCTGCGGGAGCGCCCGCCCGCCGGTCGGCCGTTGCCGTGCGTCTGTCGTGTGCCCGTTTCCCTTGCCGGTGCTATTCTGGTGCGCGGGCGGGTTGCGGGTGTTCTTCGCGGGGCCGTGCACCTCTGTGCGGGGCACTGCCTCCCAACTTCGAACGTGGGCCCAAGCCATGACCAACCCCGATGTCAAGACCTTCCGTACGCTGCCGCTCGTGCTGGCGCTCGGGCTGGCCCTTGCCGGCTGCAAGTCAACCGTAGCGCCCAGCGCCGGTGGCGACTGCAAGCCCGTCGCCGTCAACAAGGGCGCCGACGGTCTCTCGCTCACCGTCTCCGACAAGGCCGTCAAACAGATCGGCCCCGAGTACTTCGGCTTCAACCTCGAAAACACCGAGTTCCAGCTCTCGCTGTGGGATCCGGCCAAACAGCAGGTCCGTCCCGAGGTCGTCTCCTTCCTGAAGGATCACTTCCCCGGCGCCGCCTACCGCTATCCGGGCGGCACCACCTCCAACTATCACCGCTGGCACAAGTCGGTCGGCGCCGTGGCCAAGCGGGTACCGGTGCGCATCAACGACTGGACGGAGCTGCCCCGCATCGAGTTCGGGGTCGATGAATACCTCGACTTCGTCCACCAGACCGGCGGCCAGGTCTGGTACGTGCTCAACATGAAGGGCGACATCGACAAGCTGGTGTCGCAGGAGGTCATGGCCCGCGAGGCTGGCGAACTCACGAAGCACATCCTCGACCGCAAGGTGCCCGTGCTGCGCTGGGAGCTGGGCAACGAGCTGGACCGCTTCGAGGAGAAGTGGATTCCCGACCTGTACGTGGGCCGTGCCCGGGCCGTGATGGAATCCGTGCGCAAGGTCGATCCAAAGGCGCGTTTCGTGGCCATGATGGCCGACTTCGACGCCCAGGCCGACCGTGGTGTCAACGCCTCGCAGTACAACGTCGCCGTGGCAAAGGGCCTGAAGGACGATGGCGTCAGCGAGTATGCCCAGCATCTCTACTACGATGGCGAGCCTGACGGCCCGCCGGTCACCAACCGCATCGACCATCTCTGCCAGTCTGCGGCCGACGCAAAGACGGGCGGTGTGCCCGAAAAGGACATCGGCTTCTGGGTCACCGAGCATGCCCGCTGGCCCGAAGGGCAGGGTGAGGCCTGGAACGGCAACTGGCACCAGTCGGCCGATCTGGGCGCTGCCATCGGTGTGTCCGACCTGATCATCACCACCACCCAGCTGCCGCAGGTCAAGGGCGGCGATCTGCACGCCCTGCACGGTACCACCGGCCCCTGGCCGATGTTCCACCTGCCGTCGGGCCAGTCTGCCTACTACCCGTCGGTGCCCATGCATGCCTACGCCCTGCTGCGTGAAACCCTGCTTCCCGACGTGCTGGCCACCCGGGTCGACAGCGGCAATCCTTCAGGCTATGCAGGCGGCTACTCGGCCCGGGGGACGGTCATGGCCAGCCAGGACCGCAGCCGCTACAGCGTCTGGGCCGTCAACCGTGATGGCGATGCGGTCGAGATCACCCTCAACATGCCCGCCCTGGCCGGCAGGAAGTTCAAGGCCAGCCTGGCCAGCATCAGCGGTGGCACGCCCCAGGTCAACAACTACAGCAGCCAGGTCATCGATGGCCCCAAACGCCAGACCGTCAGCCTGAGCTTCGACGACAAGGGCGTGGCCCGCTATACCGTCGGCCCGAATTCGGTGTCCGGCCTGACCTTCGCGAAGGAGGCGCCCTGATCCTCTGCCGGTTCTGTCCCGGGGCGGCGCATCCGCCGTCCCGGTTCCCTGATCCTTTCCCGGGCCTGCCGTCCGGGTCACTCCGTTGATTACCTTCCCTTTCTGCTTCTGCCCTGTCTCCCATGCCGGAACACGCCGATCACAACCCCTATAGTGCCCGGCGTATTGCCGCCGGCATGAAACACTTCCTGATGGGCAAGGCCCTGACCTCCGTCGCCGGGGTCGGTGCACTCTTTCTCATCGTCCGCAACCTGCCGGTGGAAGAGTTTGCCGCCTACTCGGTGCTGCTGGGCCTGACCGAGGTGCTGCTCGCCCTGACCTCCGTGGGTACCGGGCAGATCCTCACCCGGTTCGTGCCGGAAATCTTCAACCTGCGCTACTCGTGGGCGCTGCGCCGGCTCATCGGCTACAGCATGGGGCTGCGCCTGGCCCTCATCCTGCTCACGGTGGTGGTGCTGATCATCTTCCCGCTGTGGCTGGCCAACTGGGTCAGCCTCGACCGCTGGCTGGTGCAGCTGCAGCTCTATCTGCTGGTCGTGCTGTTCCGTACCACCTCCAACTCCGAGTTCCAGATCCTCGAAGCCATGCTGGAACAGAAGCGGGGGCAGACCGCCTACGCGGCGGTCACGGTGGGCAAGTTCATTGGCGTGGTGGGCCTGGTGTTCTTCCATTACATGGACCTGACCAGCCTCATTCTCGTCGAAGTGGTCAACGAGGCCGTGGGTGCCTTCGTCATGAGCTGGGGGGTCTATCAGGCCAGCCGCAACCGGCCCGGTGATGTCACCGATGTGCCGCTGCAGCGCGAATGGCTGCAGAAGAACACCCGTCGCATGATCGACTTCGGCATCAAGGGCTATGCCCAGGGGCTCATCATCCTGCCCTATGGCGGCATGGTGAACCGTTTGGTAGCCGGCAACCAGTTTGCCCCCATCCAGGTGGCGCTCTTCGGCTTTGCCCAGTCCATCTTCGACCAGCTGCAGCGCTACCTGCCGGCCCAGCTCTTCAACGGCATGATCCGTCCGGTGATGGCTGCGCGCTATTCGGCCAACAACTCCTACCGGGAGGCCGAAACGGTGGCCAATGCGGCACTCACCATCAATCTGGTGCTGATCGGTCTGGCCGCCACCTTCTTCGCCGCGGGAGGCGGGGATGTCTACCTGTGGCTGTCCAAGGGCAAGTATGGCGCCGATGCTGCCGTGCTCGTGCTGCTGATGTGCCTGGTCATGGCGCTCGAATCCTGGCGGCACTCGCTGGAGAACCTCTCCCACACGGTCGAACGTTACGGCTTCCTGGTTTTCAGCAATGCGTTCTTGGGCCTGTCGCTGCTGCTGGGCATCGCCCTGGCGCCTGAGTATGGCATTGCGGCCCTGCCGGCAGCCAACTGCGCCGGCCTGGTGGTGGCCAACGTCATGGTGGCCTACTGGCTGCGTCGCACCGGCTTCCCCTATCAGCTGGACATGGGGCACATCGCGTCCTGTGCGTTTGCCAGCGCCGTGGGGCTGGCAGTGGCCTGGTACCTGAATGGCGTCATGCCGCAGTGGTGGTGGCGTATCGTGCTGGCCTCGCTGGCCTATGTGGTCGTGCTCGGCCTCGTGCTGCGTCCCCGGCCGGAAGAGGTTCGCATCTTCAGCGCCGTGCTCCGCCGCCGTCGTGGCGAGCCCGAGCCTGCCGCTCCCGCTGGCGGCGCCCCGACGGCCTGATCAGGCATGGCTTGGGCCGTGCCGCGATGGCCGGGGTATGCCCTGGCCTGGGCGCTGCTGCAAATGACCTGATCGAGGCACGACCCTGGCTTGGGCGGCGCCATGATGCCTGGGTGTGAATCGGTCTGGCCTCTGTCGCGATGCCCTGATTGAGCATCGAGGTACGATCAGCCTGAGTTGCGCACAGCGACGGCCTGAACGAGGTGCTGGCGTCCAGCCCGCCCGGGATCTGCCGACAGCCTTCCCCGGCGCTCCCCTCAAGCCTTCCGACGCCTCCAACGTCCCAAGCGTCCCAAACGTTCCAAACGTCTCAAACGTCTCAAACAGAAACGCCCGGTTCTCCGGGCGTTTCTGCATCCGTCAACAAAAAAGCGACCCATCATCACGATGGATCGCTTCCGGGGGCGCCACTGAGGCGCAGCGACGGGTCAGTGGCCTTCGACAGGCTGCCCCTGCGTCAGGCTGCCGGACGGGATTCGGCCGCTGGCTGGCCGGACTGATTGGCGGCCTGTGAGGCCTGCTCCGAAGCCTGCTGCGACTGTGCCCCTGTCTCCGGCGCGGCCTTCTGCGCCTCGTCGTGGTGCACCGGCTCTTCCACCGTGTAGTGGATTTCGCTGTTGGGCACATGCCGGGGGTAGAAGAACGGCACCCCCAGCAGGAAGCCCGAACTGCGCGTGGCGGTTCCCACCAGATCCTGCAGGAAGCTCACGCCGGGGCGACGCAGGTTCTTGGCCAGTACGTAGCCAAAGAACAGCAGCAGCCACCAGGGGCTCACGAAAATGGCCAGCAGGATGGACAGGGCGAACACGGCCGTCGGACGCTGGTGCGAGATCAGCAGCGGCCAGTAGCTCTTGTGCATCCAGTGACGGCGGAACACCACCCCCGGGTAGCACATGCTGCCGTCGAGCAGCATCTTGCCCAGCCGGCGCCACTGGAAGTAGTCCACCGTATGATGGGTGGACATGGTGGTGGCCAGACCGTAGATGCCGTAGCCGGCCTCGCACAGGCGCAGACCCAGTTCCTGGTCCTCGTTGACGCGCATTTCGGTGGCAAAGCCGCCCACCTTCTCGAAGGCTTTGCGGCTGATCATCGAAATGCCGCCCAGCTCGCTCCGGTAGCCGTCGGCCCGGACCTTGTAGCGGTCGGGACCGTCGGTGAGGAACTCGCCGTCGGGGCTGTAGAACTTCTCGGGCAGCTGGCCGGAGGTTACATTGTGAATGGGCAAACCATCCGGGCCCAGTGCAATTCTCAGAAAGTCCGGCCCGACCTCCATGTCTCCATCGATGAAGAAGAAGGCGTCGCCCGTCGCGACGGCAGCACCGGCATTGCGGGCAATGGCCGCATTGGTGTGCCCCGTCAGACGCACGATCCGGACGTCGTGACCCAGATGGTTACGAACGATATCAGGCGTGCCATCCGTCGACCTGGAGTCGACGAAGACGATCTCGTAGTTTTCGATGCCACTCTGTTTGGTGGCAACCTGGATGCTGTCCAGGCACATGCCGATCGTGTTGGCCTGATTGCGGGAGATGACGATGATGGAGAGCAGAGCGCAGGTTCCTTTGAAAGAGGAAAGGGACAGCATGAAGCAGCAGGGGTTGACTTTTTGCAACAAATCTGCTGGATGCCTCTCACTCGATACGGCCCAATGATACTACCGATGCCCGCAGCGTTTGATGAAAGTCACCTTTTTTTGCGGGCCGGCGCATGAAATCATCACAAAACATGCGTGTCTGGGCCGTTTCGTTTCGGATACGTGACAGCACACCGGCCTGTCACGCATTTTTCGTACATTTTTGCCCCCTGTGCAGCCTCCCGACAGGGCCGGAAACGGACGGTTTGAGCTGTCCGTTGCGGTCCTGGCGTCCCGTCCTGCACGCCCGAATGAGGTGCCGGGACGAAAGCGCCCGCAACACACGCCGGGCACATGTCGCCCGGGCTGGCCAGAACGGGCGGGTTGGCCTGATGATGAAGCAGGTGGGCCAGGAACGGGGGGATGAGGCAGGCGGATCCGGACGGGGGCGGGGCTGGTGCGTATCAGGCAGCCTGTGCGACCAGCTCGCGCTCGACCATGGGCACCGGTGCCTGTTCTTCCGGTGGAACCACCTGGTCCGGAGTCAGGCCGACCAGCTCGGTCAGCACGCGGCGACGGATCGGCGTGTGGATGTCATCGGGGAACTTGCGCCCGAAGAAGGCCGGTGTTTCCTTCAGCAGGTTGAAGTCGGCATCGGTCAGCCAGGCCGGGTTGGCCTCGATGAAGGTGGCGATGCAGTGATTGAACGGCCCCTGCCGGAAGCCTTTTTCGACCACGGCCTGGTGCAGCATCGATGGAATGAGGAATTCGTCGGCGATGCACAGTTTGGGGAAGTGCGACTGGATGTCTTCGTCGTTGAAGCGCCGGAGCAGCCACTCGATGACCGGCCGGCGGGCACCGAACCAGGTCGAACCGTAGAATGGGGGGAAGCGTTTCGTGAACACGTGGCCGCCCAGCACCGGATTGACCAGCAGCCGGGTGACGAAGCGGGCGATGCGGGCTGCGGGGCGCAGCCTGCCGTCTGCGTCGAGGTTGCCACCAGTGCGCAGCTGCACCCCGGCAATGTCGTGCCGCTCGGGTGTATTGTTGAAGTACATCACCATCATGCGGCGCAGCAGGCGGTGGCGGAAGCTCTCTTCACCCGCAAAGCCGCGGTACGACACCGACATCAGCGCGTCCTCGTCGGCCAGCATGTCGATGGAGGCGAAGTCGGCGTCGCTGGTATTGGCGGCGACGTGGGCCTCCAGGGCGCTGACCGGCTTGATGGGCAGACAGGTCGGGCTCAGGATCTGCAGGTAGTCGAACTCGAGGTTCTCGTATGCGTAGCGGATGGCGTGGAAGATCCCTTCCGAGAAGCCCCAGATGGCCCAGCCGGTTCGTTTCGGGCTGGGCACGAAGCGCACGTTCGGCTCATCCACGTGAAAGTCGGGCGTCTGGCTGAAATCATGATGCACCACGACAGTGTGAGGCGCCAGGGCGCGGGCCAGCTGAGCCACCGATTCCGGGCTGTGGATGGCCGACATCACAACAAATGCGATCTTGGTTTTCATGGCGGTAGCAGGGATCTGCTCAAAGAATCATCAGGGTGAGACTGCCGGATCCGCCGCCCCCGGGGCGGCCGACCTGTTCCTGTTCATGCCCACGATGGCTGGAAGTCCCAGCGGACAGATCCAGAATGGGGAGTATGCTAACGATCGTTCAGCTGTTGCGGAGGGGACTTCATGAATCGTAACAGTTCTGAAACGTCATTTGCGATCCTTCATGAACGGCTTGCAGCCATTGTCACGCAGGCTTCCAGTAAGCGCGTTGATTTTGTTGGCATTTGCTGTAAGGAAACGGCCGAAATGTTCGGCGATGTGTGTCGTAGTTCCGCAACGATTGCTGCAGAAGTGTGCCTGCCGTCGGCGCCCGCCTGCGCCGTCCTGCCCGCTTTCTCTCGCATCCAGGCACTTCCCGGGGCATCATGCGTTACGTGTTCGCCCGGAGGCGCACTATTGCACAGCGAAACCCCATCGCCACCCGTAGAATGTCGGCCTCATGAAAACGCCTCCTCGTCTCTTGTCGCTCAACTCCTACCACTACCGTCGTGGGGGTTCCGACGTCGTCTATCTCGAGCACGACGCCCTGTTCCGGGAACTCGGCTGGGAAACCGCCGTGATGTCCATGCATCACCCGAAGAACATGCCGTCGCCCTGGAGTGAATACTTCGTCGAGGAACTGGAGTTCGGCAACGCCCATGGCCTGAAGGACAAGCTCGTCAAGGCGTCCAAGGCCATCTATTCCTTCGAAGCACAGGACAAGCTGCGCAAGCTGCTCAAGGTCTTTCCGGCCGACATCGCGCACCTGCACTGTATCTACCACCACCTGTCGCCGTCGGTGCTGCCCGTGCTTCACGAAGCCGGCATCCCGTCGGTCATTACCGCACACGACCTCAAGATCGCCTGTCCGGCCTACAAGATGCTCAACGACAAGGGCGTCTGTGAGCGCTGCCGCACCGGTTCCGTGGTCAACGTGCTGAAAAATCGCTGCGTACGCAACTCGCTGGGTGCCAGTGCCATCGTCATGCTCGAATCGGGTCTGGCGCGCACCATGAACACCTGGCAGAAGTACCTCGGACGGGTGGTGGCCCCTTCGCACTTCTACCGCAACAAGCTCATCGAATGGGGCTGGCCCGAGTGGCAGGTCACCTACGTGCCCAACTACGTCGATGCCAGCAGCTTCACCCCCTCCTACGAGCCGGGCGATTACGTGCTGTTTGCCGGCCGGCTGGCGCCCGAAAAGGGGGTGGCCACGCTGGCAAAGGCTGCTGCAAAGGCCGGCGTCAGGCTGCGCGTGGCCGGAACCGGCCCGCTGGAAGAGGAACTCAAGGCCATGCCCGGTGCCGACAGCATCGAATGGCTGGGCTTCTGTTCGGGCGACAATCTCTGGAACCAGATCCGTGGCGCCCGTGCCCTGGTCCTGCCGTCCGAGTGGTACGAGAATGCCCCGATGAGTGTGCTGGAAGCCTTTGCCAGCGGCAAGCCCGTCGTGGGGGCCGACATCGGCGGCATCCCCGAAATGATCACGCCCGAAATCGGCTGGGTCTTTCCCAGCGGCGATGTCGACGCGCTGGCCGGCGTGCTGGCCGACGTGTTCTCGCGCAGCGATGTACAGATTGCCGACATGGGACGCAAGGCACGTGAACATGTTGCCGCCAACTTCAACCGTACGCGGTATATTGAAGGCATGGAAACCGTCTACCGAGAGCTGGGAGTCAAGTTTTGAGCAACGCATCCCCCGTGGCAGGCACCGCCGCCACCCAATCGCCTGCCCTGCGCATCCTTGGCATCCGCGGCGTTCCGGCTGCCCATGGCGGCTTCGAAACCTTTGCCGAGTACCTGGCGCTCTATCTGGTGAAGAAGGGCTGGAAGGTCACCGTCTACTGCCAGCTCGACGGTACCGGTCCCATCTACGAAGATGACTGGGAAGGCGTGCACCGCGTCAACATCCCCATCGACCGCGGTGGCCCGGCCGGCACCATCCAGTTCGACTGGATTGCTACCCGTCACGCCCAGAAGGCGGGCGAGCCCTGCCTGACCCTGGGCTACAACACCGCCATCTTCTGCACGCTGCTGCGCCTGTCGGGGCTGCCCAATGTCATCAACATGGATGGCATCGAGTGGCAGCGCGCCAAGTGGGGTACGGGGCCGAAGGCCTGGTTCTACCTCAACGAATGGGCCGGTGCCTGGCTGGGCAATCACCTGGTGGCCGATCACCCCGAGATCAAGGTGCACCTGTCGCAGCGCACCAGTCCCAGTCGCATCACCGTCATTCCCTATGGCGCCGAAGATGTCCGCAGCGCCGACACCGCACCGGTCGAGGCCCTGGGCCTGGAGCCGGGCAGGTACCTCAGCGTCATCGCCCGGGCCGAGCCCGAAAACTCCCTGCTCGAAATCGTGCAGGGCTTCTCGCGCAAGCCGCGTGGCCTGAAGCTGGCCGTGCTGGGAAAATACGAGCCGGGCAACGCCTATCACCAGGCCGTCAAGGCAGCCGCCGGTGACGAAGTCATGTTCCTTGGCGCCATCTACGACAAGAAGGTGGTGCAGGCACTGCGCTTTCATTCGGCTGCCTATGTGCACGGCCACCAGGTGGGGGGGACCAACCCTTCGCTGGTCGAGGCGCTGGGCGCCGGCAATGCCGTCATCGCCCACGACAACCGTTTCAACCGCTGGGTGGCCGGGCCGGGCGCGGCCTTCTTCGATGGTGCCGACGGCTTTGCAGCCCAGCTCGACGCCATCCTGGCCGATCCCACGCGTCTCGACAGCATGCGCAAGGCATCGCGCGAGCGCTTCGAGGCCGAGTTCCAGTGGGAGATGATCCTCTCCGCCTACGAACGTCTGCTGCTGCAGTACCAGAAGTAAAGCCAGCATGCCGGCGCAGCAGGGGCCGGAATGCCGCAGAGGGGTGTTGCGCAGGCGCCGGTTTGCAGGCCCCATGGGAGGAGGTGTGCATGAACGGAACGGACGAACAGGGCAGGGGTCAGGATATACAGGGCAGCCTCCGGTATCGGGGCATCCGGGCCATCACCCTGGACCTCGATGACACCCTCTGGCCAGTCGAGCCCGTACTGGCCTACGCCAACGGGCAGCTGGTCGAGTGGTTGCGCCCGAGGGCGCCCGGTACGGCGGCCGTCGTCGCGGCCAACCCCAGTGTCCTGCACATGAAGGGACGCTACCCCGAACACGCGCACGACATGAGCTGGCTGCGTACCCAGCTGCTGCGCGAGACGCTCACGGCCCAGCGGGAAGATCCCGCCCTTGCCGAGCCCGCGTTTGCCGTCTTTCTCGACGCACGCCAGCAGGTCACGCCCTGGCCGGATGTCGAACCGGTACTGGCGCAGTGGGCCAGCCGCTACCGCATTGCCGCCATCACCAACGGCAACGCCGATATCCACCGCACCCCGCTGGGGCGCTACTTCCATGCCGGCATCAGTGCGCCGGCCTTTGGTGCAGCCAAGCCCGACCCCCGAATCTTCCGGGAGGCCGCCCGCGTCCTGGGCGTCGAGCCTGCAGCCTGCCTGCACATTGGCGATGACCTGGCACTGGACGTACAGGGCGCCCGTGAGGCAGGTCTGTCTGCCCTATGGCTGGTTCGCCCCGAACTGGGGCGCGCAAGTGTTGCAAAAATAACAAGCGGCTCAGGTCTCGTACACAATTATCTTCATGATCTGTGGTGTATTGACAAAATTTTGCAACCATTATCAGTGGTCAAGTAAGAACTTGTTCCCCAAAAGTGCGGTACATCAAACTTTGAAGCAAAACGGGCATCACGTTACAGGAACGTGGGGCTTATACTGCACCCAAGAAATCCAACTGATCGAAAGAGACCTGCCCGCCTGCACGAGATGGGCGGCAGGGGCTTTCCTTTTCCGCCATAAAGGTCTGCGCCCAGGCGTGACCGCGTCCCTAGAGGGGAACCATCCATGCTGATCGATGCCAATGAGGTAGCTTCCGGCTCTGTCATCCAAACCCAGATTTGTATCGTTGGCGGCGGCATTGCCGGGATCGCCATGGGCCTCGAGTTCGAAAAGGCCGGCATCGATACGGTCGTGCTCGAAAGTGGCGGTACCCACCGCGACGAGGCCACATCCGATCTTTACCGCGGCCCCAGCGTCGGTATCCCGTACGATTTCGCCGACGGTACCCGCAGCCGTTTCCTGGGCGGCAGCAGCAACTGCTGGGGCGGCTTCTGCCGTCCGTGGGACCAGATCGCCTTTGACCACCGTCCGTGGGTGAAGGACAGCGGCTGGCCCATCGGCCGCAAGGATCTCGACCCGTTCTACGAGCGCTCCCACGCCATCCTGCAGGTACCGTCCAACGAGTACCGCCCCGATCACTGGGTCGGCCAGGCGGGCGAACCCACCCATGGTCCGGCCACCGGCCAGTCACGCAACGCCAGCAGCTATCCGTTCGACCCGGCCAACATCGAAGAGATCATCTCCCAGTTCAGCCCCCCGCTGAAAATGGGCGAGGCCTATCGCGACGAAATCAAGGCCGCGAAGTTCCTCAAGCTCTACCTCAAGGCCAACGTTGCCGAAATCCAGTGCAACCCCTTTGGCAGCACGGTCGAGAGCGTCAAGGTCCGCACCCTGAAGGGCGGCAATTTCACCGTGCAGGCCAGGGTGTTCGTACTGGCCTCCGGCGGTATCGAAAACGCCCGCCTGATGCTGGCCTCCAACCGCCAGCAGAGCACCGGCATCGGCAACCGCCACGACCTGGTCGGCCGCTACTTCCAGGATCACCCGCGTTTCCTGAACGGTGTGGTCGAGTTCAACGACAAGTTCAGGCTCAACCCGCTGTTCGACATCAAGTTCCATTGCATCGTCGACAAGGTCAAGATCAGCGGTGCCGACATTTCCGGCCAGATGCGCGTCGGCTTCGAACGCCAGAAGGAACATGGCATTCTGGATGCCCAGATGTGGTTCCGCTCGCTGTATGCGGGTGAGGGTACCGACATCGTTCGCGCCCTGTACCGGATGCGCCAGCGCGTGCGCGGCAAATGGTCGCCGTTCGTGGGGCTGGGTACCGACCTGGGGCACATCTTCTCGCACCCGCTCGATTCATTCGGCTACACGGTGGCGCATACCACCGGCTCCCGCAAGCTGGTGCGCCACGTGGCCATGGAGCTGATCTGCGAACCGGATCCGGATCCGAACAGCCGCGTCACCCTGAGCGACGACATCGACGCGCTCGGCATGCGCCGTGCCAAGGTCGACTGGCGTCTGGGGCAGCAGGTCAAGGACACGGTCGACACCTCCTTCTCCCTGCTGGCCAAGGAGCTGGAAGACAAGAACATCGCCAAGGTCAAGCTCGGGCCACGCATCAACGACACAGGTTGGCCGGCCGACATGGAGGGTACCTATCACCACATGGGTACCACCCGGATGCATGACTCCCCGCGTCACGGTGTGGTCGACCGCAACTGCAAGGTTCACGACATGGAGAACCTCTACATTGCCGGTTCGTCGGTGTTCACCACCTCGTCGTCCAACAACCCGACCATGACACTGGTGGCACTGGCCCTGCGCCTGTCCGACCGCCTGACGGCAGAAATCAAGTCCGGCAGCACTGTCACCACGGATGGCGCCCAGACGCCTGCCCAGCCGGAGCAGCAGGCTGCTGCCTGATTGTTTGCAGGCAGACGGTGCGATGCCGTCGTACCGTCATGCAGCCGGACGCATCGGCGACCGGACATATTAGCCGCCGGGCATACCAGCCGGCCGATGCATCAACCGGCGGTCACACCAACCGGCGGCTACATCAACCACCGGGCGCATCAACCGCAAAAACGCGGGCTTCCCTTCGGGGCGGTCCGCGTTTTTGCGTGTGTGGCTCGTGCTTCTGCTTCTTGTGTCCAAGACGACGTAGCGCCTGGAACGCAGGTGCGTGAGCCTGGGACAGTGCAGCGTTGGGATGCTGGTGCGCGAGCCGGGATCGGTGCAGCGCTGGGATGTTGGTGCAAAACCGGGGGTGATGCAGCGTTTGGGACGCTGGCGCATGAGCCGGGAGCGGCGCAGTGTCCGGGACGCAGGTCCATGAGTCGTGAACGGTGCAGTGCCCTGGGACGCAGGTGCATGAGCTGGAAACGCTGCATCACCTGGAGCGCGGGCACATGGGATGTTTTGACATGAAGGCCAGTGCACGAAATGTTTCGTCGGACAACAATGTCACGCGTCGATGTGGCGAGTCTGTGAGATTGTGCCGCGTCAGAAAGAAAGACATCGGGGAACATGACGGCTACCGCTGGTTCGCAACAAACGGCCATTCATCGCCTCGAAGGTGAACGGGCTGCGGGTTGCGAGTGTTCGTGGCAGAGGGTGCCGCCCGGGCGGGCAGGGCCCCTGCGTACGTCCTTCATCTGGGATTGACCGTCATGAGAGTATCAACGCCTTCCTTCAAGCTCGCCTCGCTTGCCGTGCTGACCGTGCTTGCCGCCTGTGGTGGCGGAGGCGATTCCTCTGCACCTGCCGTTGGCCCCACGGCCACGGGTAACCAGGGCAACACCGTCAAGCCGGCCGATGGCAACACGAGCATTGCCGGCAACAATGCTGCTGCCGGTACAAGTACAACGCCGTCTGTACCGGGCAATGCCACAGGCGACAAAACGGGCAACACGGCTGCCAGTGGCACGGGCAACGCCCCGGCCAACGGCAGCACGAGCGGATCCTCCGCAAACGGCAATACGGGTTCCAGTACGCCGACGACCAGTGCCGGCAACGGTGCAGGCAACACCACCAGCAACGGGGCTGGCAACACGAATGGCGGCAACGCCGGCAATGGCAATGCTGGCAATACCCGCCCGGCCGCGGGTGATACGACGGGCAATGGTGCCGGCACCGCGCCGGCCAATGGTGGCACGGTTGCCACCCCGGTGGTCCCTCCGGTTACGCCGCCGGCCAAACCGGTGACGCCGGAAGTGCCGACCGCCAACAATGGCACCACCCAGCCCCCCGCCGCGGCCGATGCCGGCAACGCCACCAAAACACCGGCCGCCCAGTCCGAATACAAAACCAAAGGTGTGTGGTCGCCCACCGTGAACTGGCCGCTGGTGGCCATTCACGCCGCGCTGACGGCCGACGGCCGCGTGCTGACCTACGGCACCGACTACACGAAGAATCCGGGCAGCAGGTTCAGCTACGACGTGTGGGATCCGACGCTGGGTACGGGTGACGACGCCCACATGATGCTGCCCAGCCAGACCGACACCTTCCTGTTCTGCTCGGCCCAGATCCTGCTGCAGGACGGCCGCATGCTGATCCTGGGCGGTGACCTGCTCAAGGATGGCCGCGCCACAAACAAGGGCAACAAGGATGTCAACCTGTTCGACCCGGTCAGCGGTACGCTGTCCCTGGACCGCAACAAGATGACGCTGCCGCGCTGGTACGGCACCGCCACCACGCTGCCCACCGGTGAGGTGTATATCCAGGGCGGTACCGACGGAGAACGTCACCCCGAGCTGCGCAAGACCGATGGCACCTTCCGTGCGCTGGACATCAATACGGAAGCGCAGTACAAGCTGCCCAACGGCCAGACGGGCAACATGTTCGAGAACAACTACCCGCGCAACTTCGTCGCGCCCAACGGCAAGATCTTCGGTTTCGACCCGCACTTCATGTACGAGATCGACCCGTATGGCAACAACGGCAAGGGCTCGGTGAAGATGCACGGCGCCCACTGGGACTTCCCGCGCATCCGTGAGGATGGCACGGAAGACTGGGAATACTGGCGTGCCTGGCAGGCCACCTCGACGGCTGCCATGGTCCGTCCGGGCCTGATCTTCCAGTTCGGCGGGGTCAACCCCAGCGCCCAGCAGGCACCGGTCACGCTGATCGACATCAACGGTGACAAGCCGAAGCTGATCGACCTGCCGCCGCTGACCAAGCCCTACGTGTGGAGCAATGCCACCATTATGGCCGATGGCAACGTGCTGGTGTCGGGCGGTTCTACCGAGAACCTGCTCAACGATGTGGAAGAGCCAATCAACCAGGAAGCGGGCGAGATCAACTACGAGTCGCTGATCTTCAACCCCGATACCCGCAAGTTCTCGCCGGGTGCCCGCTTCAACGAGAAGCGTCTCTACCACAGCGTCACGCTGCTGCTGCCCGACGCCACCATCCTGTCCTCGGGCGGTGGCCAGCCGGGGCCGGTCGATAACCTGAACGCCCAGATCTACTACCCGCCGTACCTGTTCAATGCCGACGGTACGCGTGCCAAGCGTCCGGTGCTGCAGGGCGAGGGTGATGTGGCGATGGTGGCCGAACCGGCTTCCACCATCCACATCCCGACGGCCGACGCGGCTGACATTTCCCGCGTCACGCTGATCAAGACGGGCGCAGTCACGCACTCGTTCGACATGGACCAGCGCTACTCGGAAGTGAAGTTCCGCGTCAACGGCAACGGCCTGGACATCGAGCTGCCGGCCAACAAATTCCAGACGCCTCCGGGCTTCTACCACGTGTTTGCCTTCAACAAGGCCGGCGTGCCGTCGAAGTCGCGCATGATCCGCATCAACCCGTCGGTGGTTGCACCGAAGTGATGCAGCTGCCCCGGTGGGGCCGGTCCTGAAGACGGGCCGGTCCTGCAGCGGCAGGTCAGGGCAGTAGGGCGGGTACCGGGATTCTTCCCTGGTGCCCGCCCTGCGTTCGTCTGGTTCCAGAAGGGCGTAAGCCTGGTGTCTTGATTTCACATCGCGACGTGTTGCGGTGTCGGGTGGCGGGCGCCATCTGTCGGGGGGCGTACGGCGTGGCGTGGTGGGTGTCTTAACGTAGCGGCAGAGATCAACCCAACCACAGGAATCTGGACGGGCCGGCAGGGTCGGGGGTATGCCCCGTTTTCCCTGAAGCCTCGCCGTCCGACTCATCATGAAGCTTCGCCGTCCTTGCGCGCCCGTCGCCCTGTTGCTGTCCCTCATGCTGGGCGGCTGTGCCACGTCACCATCGGTGCAGGAGAGTGCATCACAGAATACCGGCCTGATGCAGGCTGGCATGCCGATGGATGGCGAGGTTGCTCTGGGTACTGATACTGGTGCTGGTGCTGGTGCGAGGCCGGTTGATGGCGGCCCGGCCGCATCGTACACGCCTTTTCAGCAGCGGGAAGATGCAGAAATCGCCCGTGACCAGGGCATCTATCGCGACACCCAGGCGCGCATTGCAAGGCTGAATGCCGAGCGTGGTATCCGCATCGGCAATTATGCGCTGGCCAAGGCCCAGTGCTGGCTGGATGTGAGCTTCCACGAATACACCCGCAATGACCGGAGCGGCTTCCCGCGGGCTGCCCTGGCGCAGGCCCAGGGCATCATCGAGCGCCTGGAGGCGGGAGAGATGCCGGATGTGAGCGAAACGCCGCTGGTCAACGATGCCCGTCGCCTGCGCGACGACCTGTGGCAGCGCCACGACCGGCTGCGTGCCGACACGGCGGGCATGCAGTGCGCCGCAGCGCGCCTGGCCTGTGCGGAAGTCGAGCTGGTGCATGCGGGCAACGAGATTCGCCAGGGCGGTTGGCGTCATGCCAGTCCCTATATCCAGATTGCCGAAGACCTGACCGAAGAAGCCGGAAAAATGGCCGAACAGTGCGTGGCCCAGCCGGCTGCGCCCGTGCAGAAACCGGTACCTGCGGAGGCCCCTGATGCGCCTGTGCAGATGAAGGCCGAGGTGGATGTCCGCTTCCGCTTCGACCGTTCGGGCGCAGCCGACATTCTGCCGGAAGACCGGCCGCGGCTGCAGGCGTTCGTGGATATGCTGAACGGTCAGTACGTCCGGGTGGACAGTCTGAAACTGGTGGGCCATACCGATCGTCTGGGCAGCCGTGCCTACAACGAGCGCCTGTCCATGCGTCGCGCCGTGACGGTGCGCAACGAGCTGCAGCGTCTGGGGGTGAATGTCCCGATGAGTGTGGAGGCCCGTGGCGCCACCGAAGATTTCTCGTCGGGCTGCCGACGCCAGGGCGAGGGGCTGGAAAACACGGTGCAATGCCTGCAACCGGATCGTCGTGTGACCATCGAACTGGAAGGTGCGCGGCGCCCCTGACCAGGACTATCCAGCAAAACCCTGCCATCGGCAGGTGGGCACTTTGCATTTGCCCGGTTTTGTTTGCCGCTCCAGGGAACGTGTGGATGGCATGGCATGACTGGAACGCTCTGGCCAGGGCAGGAGCGTTCTCGCAGCACAAAAAAATACGTCCGCGAACCGAAAGGAACGCGGACGCCAATCGCCGGGAAGATAATTATTGTTGTTTTATTTGGTGACCGGATCACACGGGAAGGTGGTCCGGTCGTGTTTTTGCACCCGATGCATCGCCTGCAGGGCTCGCCAGTATTGGGAAGGTGAGCAGACCCCGTGCACCTTACGGTGATGAATGGGTGCTGACAGGGATACAGGGTAACAGTAAAGCGGGCTGCGGGGGACAGGTGCCGGATACCCCTCCTGAAGCCAGAAAGCCCCGGAGGCAGGAAAGGCACGGCTGGGAACATGGCTGAATGCCTGGTTCCAAACCCGACTGCAGCGTTCAGGGATTATAAAAAGGTTGGCCGTGATATTTGGTTGACTTTTATCAAGAACGTCAAGCCCTGTGAAGTCGAATACACGATCAGGCGCATCCATTTGGGAAAAATGTGCAAAACCCGCTGAAAACAGGTGGGTCATTACGATGTGAATATTAATGTCTGAATAATTTTGGTCAGTATGGATATGAAACAGGTGGGTATGCAGCGGGTATGGGTGTACAGCAGGAATTGCATGCATGATTGTGCTGGCAACGGGCGGCAGGCAACAGGTACAGGCGTGTGGGGTAGGCGTGTGGGGTAGGCGTGGGGGCAGACCCCCCTGCGCCATCGCAGGACCGTCGTCATGCTGGGGGCGCCGTGCTCTGCTATCGACAGGCACGTATCGATAGAAAAATTTTCCGACAGATCTGTAATGCCTTGGGCTCCTCTGCGACCAAAGGTGCGTCTGATGCAGACCTGCCCGGGTGGGCAGTCCGGCGCGGCAACGGGCCGTGCAGGTTCCTTCAATGAGATCCTTTGCTGGATCGTTCCTTTTCTGGAGATCGTTTGATGAACAAGAAATTCGCAGCTCTTCTGTCTGGCGCGGTGGCTGCCGGGACCACGCTGGCCTCGGCGCCGGTGTTCGCCGCCCAGGGGCTGGCCCAGGGCTATCAGGTGGCCGCGGCCGACGCCAGCATGAAGGCCCCCGAGGGCTCCTGTGGCGGCAGCAAGAGCCAGGAGGGCAGCTGCGGTGGCAACAGCATGTCTTCGGAAGGCAACGGCAAGTCCATGGAAGGCTCGTGTGGCGGCAGCAAGGCCCAGGAGGGTTCCTGCGGCGCCAGCAAGATGAAGCAGTCCGCATCGGACGCGTCCGGCAAGGCCATGTCGGGCGGCAGCAAGTCCAAAGAGGGCAAGTGCGGCGAAGGCAAGTGCGGCGGCAAGAAGAAGTGAGCGGGCCGTAGAGCGTGTCATGGTCGAATGCGTTCATGACACGCCCAAGTGGTGTGCCACGGCGGCAGCAGGGGTGCTTTTTGCTGCCGTCGATGGCGATGGAGCGGGTGTGATGAGGTGGTGGATGTGATGAAGTGCGTGAGATGAAGTAGGTGTAATGAAGTGGATGTGATGAAGTGGGTGTGATGAGTGGAGGCGAAAGCGGAATGAGTACGCTCAGGCAGGGTTCAAGGGAGGTTCGGCGGCTGCATCGTGCCGGTCTGGGGCTGCGTCGCAGCCTGCTGGCCGATACGCTGCAGGGGCTGCAGCGTGGCGAGCTGGGCGAGGTGGCCTTTTTCGAGGTGGCACCCGAAAACTGGAGTCGGCTGGGCGGGCGCTTTTCGCGGGATCTGTCTGCCATCAGCGAGTTCCGGCCGCTGGCCTGTCATGGGCTGTCGCTGAATCTGGGCGGCAGTGACGGGCTGGACATGCAGCTGCTGGCCGAGGTGAAGGCTTTCATGCGCACCTACCGGATTGCGCTCTATACCGAACATCTGTCGTGGTGTGGGCACGAGGGGCATCTGTACGATCTGCTGCCATTGCCGGCCACGCATGAAACCGTGCGTCATGTGGCCACACGCATTGCCCAGGTGCAGGATTTTCTGGGCGAGCAGATCGGCATTGAAAATGCCAGTTACTATGCAGCCCCCGAAGGGGCCGAAATGGATGATGCCACTTTTGTTCGCGAGGTGGTGAAGGAAGCGGGCTGCCTGCTGCATCTGGATGTGAACAACGTGTACGTGAACAGCCAGAATCATGGTTTCGATCCGTATGAATATACCGTTCAGCTGCCGCTGGAGCGGACCTGCTATATCCATGTGGCGGGACACCATGTGGAAGATGATGGCCTGATCATCGACACGCATGGCATGCCGGTGATCGATCCCGTATGGGAGTTGCTGGCCTTTACCTATGACAGGCTGTCGGATGCGGGGCTCGAGCCCCGGGATGTTCCCAGCTGCCTGGAACGCGATTTCAATTTTCCGCCGCTGGCCGAGCTGGTGGACGAAGTGGGGGTGATCGACCGGCTGCAGCGTGAGGCATCGGCCCGGCGGGCTGCTGTGCAATCAGCTGCGGCTGCGAAGGTGCCGGATGCCGTCCCGGCACAGCATCTGCTTCGCTCGCCGGATGCTGCGCAGTCACGGGACATGGTGCTGCCATGAGTCGCCGGGATCGTCGCAAGGCGCTGATGGCGCGAGGTACGCAGGCGGTGGACCATGATGCGCCGGGGTTGCTCCGGATGCAGCAGTCGTGGTCTGGCTATCTGCGTGCGCCCACGCAGACGGAACGCCCGGCAGGCACAGCTGCACGACGTATCGATGTGTATGCGGAACTGCTGCGCAACAATATCCGCGGCTTCATTGATCAATGCTTTCCGCTGTGTCGTGCATCGGTCAGTGCCGCGTGCTGGGAGGACCTGATCGAAGGTTTCTTCTCGCAGGGTACATGGCACCATTCCCCGTTCTTCCACGAAATTCCCCGGGCCTTTGTGGATTTTCTGCAGTCGCATCCCGGGGCGCAGTCGCAGCCACAGTCGCAGGAGCAGGGACAGGGACAGGGACAGGGACAGGGACAGGAGCAGATGCCGTCGCAAGAACGGGTGTCGTCGCAAGCGCAAGAGGCGCGGGGGCATTCGCAGATGCAGGCATCTGAAATGCAGGCATCTGAACCCGGGCACGAGCGGGTTGTTGCAACCACGCGGGGCTCCGCACCCGAACGGACGCCTGCATGTGAAGAGGCGTCAAGGCCGCCCTGGTTTGCCGATCTGGCCCATTACGAGTGGCTGGAGCTGGCCGTGGAAACGGCGCCCGATGTGCCGGCTCAGGTGGGTCCCCAGGGGTTGGCGCTGGCGGCTGGCCTGCAGCTGGCGGGTTATGAGTGGCCGGTGCACACCATCGGGCCGGGGGCAGCGGAGGTTCAGCCTGCCACCACCTTTGTGGCGGTGTATCGCAACCGGCAGCATGTGGTGCGTTTCAGTGTGCTGACACCGGCAGCGGCGCAGCTGCTGGCCACGTTGCAGGGCAATATGTGTGACTGGCAGGCCGCCTGTGCGCAACTGGCGACCCAGTGGGGCATGCCGGTGCAGGATATGGTGTCCAGCGTACAGCCGCTGCAGCAGCAGTGGCTGGGCGAGGAACTGCTGGTGAAAAAGTCGGGGCAGGAGAAGGTGAATGAGCAAACCTGAAGGGCATGAGCATGACGTTCGTGCCGCCGTTGCAGGTGCCGAAGCAGGCAGGCCGGGCGATTTTTCCACGGGTGCGGGGGCCGGAAGGGGTGGCGCCTCGCGAGCAGAGCAGACGCTGGCGGATGTCCGCTGTGCAGTGCGCGGCCGCTGCCGGGGTATTCTGCGTTACTGTGTGATCTGCAATTACATCTGTCCCGGGCTGAAGGTACTGGCGCCTTGGGCAGGGCTGCTGTTCCTGCGGTTGCTGATCGGCTGGGAGTTTCTGGATTCTGGCCTGGAAAAATGGGGTGGCGAGAACTGGTTTGCCGATATCCAGAGTGATTTTCCGTTCCCGTTCAACCATCTGCCGGCGGAGCTGAACTGGCAGCTGGCCATGTGGTTCGAGATCGTGGGTGGTGTGGCGCTGATGCTGGGGCTGGCAACGCGCTTCTTTGCGTTTGCCCTGCTGGTGGTGACGTGGGTGGCCACGGTGGCTGTGCACTGGCCGGCGGAATGGCATTCGCTGGCAGAGCTTTGGCAGGGCTATGTGATCACCGACGAGGGGCATGGCAGTTTCAAGCTGCCGCTGCTGTTTGCGGTGATGCTGTGGGCGCTGCTCTTTCAGGGAGGCGGCCGGCTGAGCCTGGATGCGCTGATCGGCTGGCTGTGGTGCCGGCGACGCTGAAAGGGCTGTAACCCTGCTCATCCCGATCATGGGTCCAAGGCAATCGCAGGCTTTTGCAGAGGGGCCTTTGCCGTCGAAAGGAAGGAAAAAGGGCGTCCCATGGGCGCCCCTTTTCAATGATGGCAGGAGAGATCGTGATCCGGCCCCGTTTTACCTGCCAGCCAGTTCGACGATTCGTTCGGAAACCAGTTTGGGGGAGAATTCGCGAACTTCGTGGGTGGCGAAGTTGGGGTAGTAGCAGTCTTCCTCCAGAATCTTCTGCAGGGCTTCGCGGTTTTCCATGTCGGACTCAGGCCGTTGCCTTTCTGATGGCTTCGACCACGCGGGTAGCGTGGGCGCGTGCCGCTTCCTTCTGGGCGTTGATTTTTGCTTCGTCTCCCCGGTCCGTGTAGCTCACACCGTTGATCCAGACAGGCGGCAGGTAGTCGAGGTTGCACAGACGTGCGGTGGTTTCGAACTGGGGGAGATAATCTTCCACCGGGTGCCTGAAGGCGCCATCGGTGGCGTAAACGGCTTTGGGCGCCCCCGTGGTGAAGGAGAAGAGAACCTTCTTGCCGCCCAGTTTGCCGTGCGAGCCATGGGAGAAACCGTGCAGGAATACCTTGTCCAGCCAGAGTTTCAGCAGGCCGGGCAGTGAGTACCACGAGAACGGGAACTGCAGCACGATCACGTCGGCGTCCAGCAGGGCTGCCTGCTCGGCCTCGATGTCGAACTGGTAGGTGGGGTAAAGGGTGTCCAGCCGGCGGATCTTTGCTTCGGGCAATGCTCTGGCCACTTCGTCCAGAATGGTGGCATTGGAGATGGAACTGGCCAGATCGGGATGGCCGGAAATGATGAGTACGTTTTTCATGAAGGCAGGTTGTTGAGGTCGGCGGTGTTGGGAGGATGCTTGCCGGGGCTGAGGCAGGGGCCGCTGTCCATGGTGCCCTGAGTCCCCGGCGTGGAAGCAGGATACAACAGGCTATTCGGGCCGGCCGTCCTGTGGGGTCTCTGGGGAGTCAGCCAGAAAGCCTGCATCATCGTGCTCTGCATAGTGCTGCATGATCCTGCGCAGCGCCTCCGAATTTTTCTGGAAATTCCGGCAGTCGGTGCAGATGGCCAGGTGCAGCCGCAGCGTCAGGCGCTGCCACAGGGGAAGGTCATGCTCCTGGGCTTCGGAAATCCGGCGTGTGGCCTGCAGGCAGCCGTTCATGGCGGGGCGCTTCGTGCTCATGCGCGTTCTCCCGACTCGAGCCAGTTCTGCTGCAGGCATTTCTGCAGCTTCAGCCGGGCACGGTAGAGCATGACGTTGATGTTGCCGGCGGTCAGCTGGGTCTGGGTGCAGATCTCGCTGGCGCTCATGCCCAGGTGCTCGCGCATCATGAATACCTGTGCCTGCATGCCCGGCAGGCCGGCCAGGCAGCGCTGCAGCACCTGCCAGAACTCGCGGTTGGTGAGCAGCTGCTCGGGGTTGCCCAGGTTGCCGGGGCCGCCGTCTGCCTCCCAGTGACCGTCCTGCCGGAAGAGCAGGGCCTCCAGGGCGTCACCATCGGGGTCGTCGTCGAAGTCACAGGAGACCTCGCGGGCCTGTCGGCGGTAGCGGCCGCGCAGGGCATCGGCCACCTTGTGCTTCAGGATGGCAAACACCCAGGTCTTGAGGGCGGCCTCGCCGCGGAAGGCCGACGCCTTGTCGAAGGCGGCCACATAGGCGTCCTGGACGACATCTTCGGCCAGGCTGTCATCGCCCAGCTGCCGGGTGGCATAGCTGAGCATCTGGGGGCGGAAGGCCGCCATCTGCTGGGGGACGTTCATGGACGCGGAGGAATGGGGAAGGGTCGCGGAAGAACGGGGCGCCTCGAAGGGCCCCTCTTTGGGCGTGCATGACCGAGTTGGCCGTGCCGTGAAGTCATTGAGGATTCTGCGGCCAGGCCGCCTTGTCCCGCGCACCCAGAGGGGCGGGTGGGGCGAGTGAGGATCATGACATGCGCTATGGTATGACCGTGTGGGCAGGCTGCGAAGGAATGTGGCCTGTCTGGCAGTATGCCTGCAACAGATAACGTCCAGGCGCCCGGATGGTGGACAGGAAACATGGGCGGGGACGACCCGGACAAAGGCCCCCTGGGGCACGTCTTGAACACGCCCATGGCTGCGAGCTATTTGGGCCTGCTGGATGAGGCGGCCGGGTGGTGGCGTGGGCGCAGTTGCAGGGCTGTAGCACTGGTTGATCTTACGGCCGGGATGACCGTATCATGAAATGAACAGAGAGAGTCCGGCAGGGAGCGTGTGCGCTATGAAGAAAATCATCTCGTCACTGGTTGTGGGCATGGCTGTTCTGTGTGGTTCCGCGACGGTACAGGCGCGCGACACCAAACTGATACTGCCCATTCGCGACGCCCTGAACTACGAGGGCAAGAAGGGCTCCGCCCGGGAGTTACTCGACCCCAGCATTGCCTTGGTTTTTGCCCGGGGAGGAGGCAGTGTGGTCCGGGCCGATGTGAAGGCCATCAAGCGTACCAATGGTTTTGGCAAGTCGGATGCAGATGCCTGCCACTGGGCCTTTCTGTCGGCCGTGAGACAGCTGCAGGAGGCGGCACGGGAGGCTGGTGCTACCAAGGTGGTAAACCTCATCAGCTACTACAAGGACCACGAATACCGGGGTACGAGCGAGTATGAATGTCATGCGGGCGCCTTCATTGTCGGGGTGACGCTACGGGGTGACCTGGCCAGGTGATGGGATGGACAGGGGACGCTGCGGCTGCGGCATGCCAGGCCGTCTGTGTATGATGCAGGCTTTTACCCTGTGTGATGCACCATGTCTGATTCGTTTCGCATCCGTACGGCCCGGCACGAGGACCTGCCGGCCATTCTTGCCATCTTCAATGACCTGATTGCCACATCCACGGTGGTCTATACCGAAACGCTGGTGGATCTGGCCGAGCGTACGGCGTGGCTTGAGGCACGACAGGCCGCGGGTTTTCCTGTGCTGGTGGCGGAGGAGATGCCGCTGCAGGCCGGATCATCCGGTGCATCCGGCGTGGCAGGTGCTCTGGGGGTGGAAGGCGGGCTGCAGGGGGCGCAAGTACTGGCGGACGGTCGGGCCCTGTCCGCCTCGCGTCCGGTTGTGCTGGGGTATGCCAGTTTCGGCACCTTTCGTGGCAGCTGGCCGGGCTATCGTCATACCGTGGAGCATAGTGTGCATGTGCGCGCAGACCAGCGCGGTCGGGGGCTGGGTACGGCGCTGATTCACGCGCTGTTTGCCGAGGCGCAGGCCCGGGATGTGCATGTGATGGTGGGCGCCATCGATGCGGAAAATACCGGATCATTGCGGCTGCACGAACGGCTTGGATTTGTGGAGACGGGGCGCATGCTGCAGGTGGGGTGCAAGTTCGGCCGCTGGCTGGATCTGGTGTTCATGCAGCGCTTCATGACGGGGGAGAGGGCATGAGTGGGGCTCCGGTGGTTTCGGGCACATCTGCCACAGCGACGGCATCTGGCGTGTCGACTGCGACTGGTTCGCCGGGTACGGTAGCTGCAGGGCGCAGGATTTTCCTGCCCTCACCGTTTGGTGACATTCATGCACGCATCTGGCAGGCGGGCGGGGCCGGTCCTGTGGCGGGAGAGGCTGCTGGCGGGGAACTGGCTGGGGAAAACCCTGCCGGGGCCAGTAGGCGTCCGTGTGTGGTACTGGTGCACGGCATGTTCGGGGATGTGGACGTGTGGTCGGCCATGGCGCTTAATCTGGCGCGGGCCGGGCTGCAGGTGTTGGCCTTCGACTTGCCGGGGCATGGCCGGAGCACGGCGCAGGTGGAAAACGCTGACGAGACTGCGCAGGCACTGGAGGCGGCGCTGCAGGCGTATGCGGAGGCCAGTGCGCAGCATCCGGTTCCAGTGTTGCTGGTGGGGCATTCCTTTGGCGGTCTGGTGGCAGCGATGCTGGCGGAGCGGCTGTGTCGTTCGTCCGCTGCGCAAGGTGTGAATGTCGCAGGTGCGGGGAATGCTGCCGACGTTGCGAATGCCGCGGATATTGCGAACGTAGCGGGTGCGGATGTGTTCCCGGCATCGGGCTATTCGGGCAAGGCGCCGCCGGGGGGCGCCGGGCCTGTGTGCGGAGTGCGGGATGGCGCAGTCTCTCTGACCGGGCTGGTGGTGCTGTCCACCAGCGGCCTGGGCGAAGAAGTAAATCGCGATTTTCTGCTGGGCGTCATCGAAGCGCCGGATGCCGACACCCTGGCCAGGGTTCTGGCTGCGCTGACGGTCAGGCATTTCCGCAGCTCATCGGCCTACATGAAGGCGATGCATGCGCGTATTCATTCAGCGAAGGATCAGCTGTACCGGCTGGTGGATGATGTCGTGGATGGGACGGGCCGCCAGGTTCATTCCATTCTGGAAATTCTGGCGGCACTTCCTGTGCCGGTTACGCTGGTCCATGGCCGGGAAGATGCGGTGCTTCCCTGGCAGCAGGCGCTGAACGTGCCAGGCAGCGTGGCCATTCATCTGTTGCCGGATGTGGGGCACATGCCGCACTGGGAGGCCGCAGCACTGGTGAGCACGATCATCGGGCGTGCCGCGGGCAGGGGGTGATTGCCGCATGCAGGGAAGTCTTGCCCTGTGAGGGACACAGGCTTTGGGCCGATCATCTTCACCACAGTGTCCCTGAAAACGCCAAAGGCCGGGATACCCGGCCTTTGCGGCGGCTCCCGGCTGCGGGAGCGGCAGGGAGAATCTCCCCCGACAGGGAGCGTCTTTTCAGTCCAGCGTCCCGAACCCGCCTGCCTCCAGCCGGGCCTGGGCATCCTGCAGGTGTGCCTGGTCGGCAAAGACCAGCGCATCGGTGCCGGCGATGGTTTCGTTCAGGGTTTCGGCGCACAGCACCAGCAGGTGCGTGTCTTCCTGGGTGGTGAAGGTGGTGCCGTCGCCCAGGGCGTCCAGCAGGATCAGCTCTGGTGAGCGGATGTAGCTGGGCCAGAAGTCGATGTGGATCTTGCCGGTCAGCATCACCAGCTGGGCATACCACTTGCGTGGCAGCGGCAGGGTGACGGTGTGGCCGGCCTTGACGTGCACGTCCCACAGCTGCAGGGGCTGGACGGTTTCGGCCGGGCCCAGCTCGCCCTTCCATTCGCCGGCAATCACCCGCAGGGTGCCGGCGCTGTCGGGCAGGACGATGGTGGGCATGTCGGCCGCTTTCAGGTGCTGCAGGTGCGGGTCGCTCAGCTTGCCGCTGGCCGGCAGGTTGATCCAGAGCGATACGGCCTCGATGGTGCCGCCCTGTTCGCGCAGGACCGGGCCGGGTAGGGTGCGGGTGAGCACACCGCTGCCGGCGCCATTCCAGACGACATCGCCGGCGCTGGCGGTGATGCCATGCTGCACGGGCAGGGCGGTCTGTACGTCCAGATCACCCTGCAGCAGCAGGGTGACGGACTCGAAGCCGGCCATGGCCTGCACACCCACGGCCGGCAGGGTGCTGGCGATGATGCGCTCTTCCTCGCGTGTGGTGACGGTCATGGTCGGGTCTTCTGCAACCCGGGCGAGTAGTGAGGCGGTGGCATCCGCAGCCGTGTGCAGGGCAGCGGCGGCTTCGGCAGCGGCCCGTGCATCGGCCGCGCTGACGGTCTGGGCCGGCAGCAGGCTGGCCTGGATGGCAGGGTTGGCCTGGCGGCCCAGTCCCCGGTAGTTGAAGATGGGCTGGACCTGCCAGAGCGGGCCGGCCGGTACGGCCGACAGCGGCCGCGTGGTGGCGACGACGGGTTTTTTCATGGATGGGGAGGCATTTTTTTCAGGCTGCAGCGACGGGGCGCTTGCGGATTTCTGCAGAAAATCCCGGGCGCTTACATGCTGTGGTCCATGTGGGCGCCGCCGCGCAGGTCCACCATTTCGGGGGTGATCTCCTTCATGGCGTAGACCTTGCCGCCGTATTCCTTCGCGAAATCTTCGGCGTCTTCGCGGGTGCTGAAGGAGCCCAGCGTGGGGCCCATCGAGCCTTCACGCTTGCTGCCCACGACGTAGAAGGCGGTGCGGGCGTCGATCCAGTGGCCCACGGGTTTGTCCCAGTCGGCCTTGCCCTTGCCCACGTCCTGCACGTAGACGGCTTCGATCTTGCGGACTTCCTCGGGGTGCAGCAGGGTGTTGAGCACTTCCATGGTGTCGCAATAGAAGGCCGGTTCCGGGGTGTTGGCAAAGTGGATCTGCCCCTTGGGTCCGGGGTATTCCGACAGCAGCATGCCGTCCAGTTCGCAGGCGGTGCCCTCGCTGATCTCGACCGGCTTGATGCTGGTGTTGCTCTGTTCTTCCTTCCTGTCGCAGGCAGCCAGCACGGGCAGGGCGGCCAGGGCCATCAGCCCCGCCATCAGCTGGCGGCGGTCGTGCCGGATGTCGCTGTGGGATTCGGCGCCGCAGCAGCGGCAGCGAAGGCGCATGGGGGTCTTGCTCATGGTCGGAATCTCCAGTTGGCAAAGGCGAGGGGGATGGCAATCCAGGCCAGCATGACGCCGGTCAGCACACCGACGTTGGTGAGCAGGGGCGGAATCATGTTGACCAGGCCATAGGCACTGCGCACATCTTCGGTCGAGAAGACGTTCAGGATGCGGAAGACATCGGTGGGATTGAGGAGAAGCAGCCAGGGGAAGGCTTCGCCACCATAATGCCCGGCGGTGGCCACCAGCACGCCCAGCAGCACCAGGTCGAACACCAGCACGAACAGGAACCACAGGACGATGGCAGCGCCCGATGCCCGGGTGCGGTCACGGGCGATGACCGAGACCAGGACGGCCAGGCTGAGGAACGACAGCCCCATCAGCAGGGCACTGAGCACGAAGCCGGCGTAGTGGAACAGGGCCGGCTGGCCAAACTGCCAGACCAGCATGACGCCCACGGCGGCCAGACCGGCCAGCATGGCGAGTGCCAGCGCCATGGCCAGGCCCAGGTACTTGCCCAGCAGCAGTTCGCCACGGCTGATCGGGTAGGCCAGCAGCAGGTCGAGCGAGCCCCGTTCGCGTTCGCCGACGATGGCGTCGAAGCCCAGCAGCAGGGCAATGAGGGGCACGAGGTAGATGACCAGGCTGACCAGGCTGGTGATGGTGAATTCGAGCGAGCGCAGGCCCACGGTACCCTGCTGGGCGCCGCCGGCGTAGGCGATGACGATCGAGAACACGGCAAAGACCAGCGCTACCGCCAATACCCAGCGGTTGCGCAGCCGGTCGCGGAATTCCTTGGCGGCCAGGGTGCCGACCTGACTGAGCTGGATCATGCGTTTTCTCCGTGGGATGTCTGGCCGTTGCCGGCCTGGCTGGTTTCATTGGTGGCAAAGAACATGTCTTCCAGCGAGGGCTCCTGGATCTGCAGGTCGGCCACGTGCTCGCGGGCGGCCATCAGGTGCTGCAGCAGGCGCATCTTGTGGTGGCGTGGTACGTCGATGACGACGGTGCCGCTGCGGGCGTGTTCGCGGGCGGGCAGGGCATCGAGGCCGTCGGGCAGGGCCTGCAGCCAGCGGGTGATGGTGGCGGGGGCGGTGCCCGGGGTGAGCTGCAGTTCGAACTGCAGCGGCAGATCGAAGTCGGCCCGCAGTTCGGCCATGGTGCCCAGTGCCTGGATGCGGCCGTTGGCCATCACGGCCACGCGATCGACCCGGTTCTGCAGCTCGGCCAGGATGTGCGAGGTGAGCACGATGGTCAGGCCGCGGTCACGCAGCTCGGCCAGGGTGTCCCAGAAGAAGTGGATGGCGCGTGGGTCCAGGCCCGTGGTGGGCTCGTCGAGGAACAGCACCTGCGGCTCGCCCTGCAGGGCCTGGGCAAAGCCCAGCCGCTGGCGCATGCCCTTGGAGTAGGCCCGCACCGGCCGGCTGCCGGCGTGCGACAGGCCCACCTTGTCGAGCAGGGCCTGGCAGTTGCCGGTGTCCAGTCCCTTGAGGCGGGCGAAGAACTGGAGGGTTTCGAGGCCGCTGAGGTTGTCCCAGAGGGCGACGTTCTCGGGCAGGTAGCCGATGCGGCGACGGACCTGCAGGGCGCCGGCCTGGCCGACGGTTTCGCCGGCAATCTGGATGTGGCCGCTGCTGGGGGCGAGCAGCCCGAGCATGATCTTGAAGAGGGTGCTCTTGCCGGCGCCGTTGTGACCGATCAGGCCGAACACCTCGCCACGCCGGATGTCGAGCGAGACGTTGTCGACGGCGGTGAATGGTCCGAAGTGACGGCAGACGCCCTGCAGGCGAATGATGGCCTCGGCGGGCTTGTGGGGGGCGTGCTCAGTGCTCACGGCGGAGATTCTCCGGGGCGTTGTAGAGGGAGTTGAGGGTGCCGGTATACCAGTCCACCCAGTTGACGGGCTGGGGCTGCATGCGCGGGTGCTTCTCGACGATGCTGGGCACGCGGAGAATGGGGAACTGCTGGCCCACCATGCGCAGGGCCTGCACGGCCGGGCTGCCCATCAGCAGGCGTGTGCCGGGGTAGCGCCAGGTGAGGCGGTCCACCATGTCGTTGGCCTCGTAGGGAATGTCGCCGCGGCCATCGCCATTGCGGTCCCAGCCCCGGTAGTTGGACCAGTAGTTGCCCTTCTCGCCGCCCCATTCGTGGTCGCGGGTGCCGGCGTACTTGATCTGCAGCTGGTTGCCGACGAAGTCGTTGCCGTCCACCTTGTTGCGGACCGAGCCCGACAGGTGCACGCCGGTGCGGTTGCTGGCCACCACGTTGCCCAGCAGGTTGGTGTATTCCACGTCGTACACGAAGAGGCCGCGGCCATTGTCGATCACCCAGTTGTTCTCGACGGTGGCGTCCTGCAGTGTGCGCAGCATGATGCCGTGGTCGGTATTGTGCCAGGCGCGGTTGTTGCGGATGGTCTGGTCGCGCACTTCCATCAGCGCCAGCCCGCCGCGGTTGTTCCAGGTGTCGTTGTCTTCCCACAGGTTGTAGTAGGAATTCATGTAGTGTGTGCCGTACCGGCTGTGATGCAGGCGGTTCTTCTGGAAGATGGCGTGGTGCGACACGTCGATGTAGAGGGCATCGCGCACGAAGCTGATCTCGTTGTCGATGATGCGGGCACCCTTGGTGTTGTAGAGTTCCACGCCGTTGCCACGCTTGGGGCTGTCGTAGTCGCGCTTGCCGGTGATGTTGTTGCTGAGCACCTGCACGTCGTTGGCTTTTTCGATCCAGAGGCCGAACAGGTTGTAGCTGAGGTAGCAGTTGCGCACGATGGCACGGTGCGCACCGGGCTGGATGTAGATGCCGGCGTTCTGGTTCAGCAGGCTGTCGCCGGAGTTGATGACCTTGAGCCCCTCGATGACCACATCCTCGGCGGTGACGCGGATGGTGTCTCCCCTGTTGCTGCCGTCGATGGTGGGCAGGTCGATGCCCTTCAGGGTGACGGTACGGTCCACCTTCAGGTTTTCCACATAGCGGCCGCGCTCGATGTGGATCTCGTCGCCGTTGCTGGCGCGGTTGATGGCGTCCTGCACCTTCTCGCCCGGATGCACGGTGATGACGGCCGCGTGGGCCGCACAGCCCATCAGCAGGGCGGCCAGCAGCAGGGCGGCTTTCCGTGCCAGCCGTGCATGCGGTACGGCAGGGGCCTGCGGCAGGACCGTGGCCGGATTGCGGCTACCCTGCCGGGCATGCCCGGTGCGGGCGGGCAAGCCATGCTGCAGGCGATGCAGGGGCGTCATGGAGGCACGATCGGATGCGGGCATGGCAGGAGGCAGACTGTCGTTCAAAAAAGGGTCGGTTACCGGCGGGGAGCCCGCCTTTCGCAGCGGATGGAAGGCGCGGGCTTGCCGGATGGCACCGGGGTAATGATACGGGAGTTAATTCAATGTAAATGAACGCCCGCCTGGGGGCGGGCGTTTACCGCAGGGTTTTCAGGGCGTCAGAAGGCGACCCCCCCATCTGCGTCAGGATCCAGAAGAACGCAGCCCCGATCAGCAGGTTCTTGAAGCCCACGTAGGCCAGCATGTCCATGATGTTGGCCTGACGGTAGGTCTTGCCCCACCAGACGCCATCCTTCACGTAACGCTTGCCCTGCAGGCGCACCAGCACTTCCAGCACGCTCCAGCCAAACCACGCGCCGATGACGTTGATGGGCGAGGCGCTGCCCTGGGCGGCCAGGATCCACACCAGCGTGGCACCCACGCCCAGTGCGGCAGCCACGGCCACCAGCAGGTGGTTGGCCTTCCAGCTCTCGCGGGTGAACGGCCAGAGGTGGTCGAGCAGCTCGCCCCACAGGCGGCGCGGACCGGTGAGCGTTTCCACCCGCGGGTGCACGCGCGTGCTCGGCCAGCGTGGGTCCACGCCCTTGACGGGCTGCTGGGCCGGGGTCAGGTCGGTGGGTACGATGGGGATGAAGTAGCCGTCCTTGCCGATGGGGGTCATCTTCACGCCGGCACGTTCACGCACCTTGCGTTCCTTCGCCAGCGGCGGGCAGGCATTGGCGTCCGTGTAGAGGATCAGACAGTCCAGGCAGTGCAGGCACTCGCGGTGGTCGATCTGGCCGTTCTCGTTGATGGCCAGGGAACCGCAGTCCTTGGCGCAGGCCTTGCACTTGTTGCAGTCGGGCTTGCGCTTGAGGCCGAACCAGCGGAACGTGCTGGGCATGGCCAGCGAGGCGCCCAGCGGGCAGATGTACTTGCAGTACGGCCGCTCGGTGAAGATGGCCAGCCCCAGGATGGTCAGCACGAACAGCCCATAGGGCCAGCTGCGGTTGGTGATGCCCACCAGGAAGGTGGTCTTGAAGGGTTCGACCTCGGCCAGTTTCTCGGCATCGACCATCGAGAACAGCGACACCACCAGCAGCACGAAGAAAACGCCGTACTTCACCCATTTGAGCTTGTGGTGCCATTTGGGCGGCAGCAGGAACTGGTATTTTTTCAGGCCGATCTTTTCGCCGATGACGTGCAGCCCCTCCTGCAGCGAGCCGAACGGGCAGGCCCAGCCGCAGAACAGGCCCCGGCCGAACACGAACACGGTGATGAAGATGAAGATCCAGAAGAGGAACAGGAACGGGTCGCTGAGGAACAGCGTCCACTCCCACTTGAAGAGGATGGAGTGGAACCAGGTGAGCACCTGCGTGACCGACGGCTGTGCCAGCAGCCCAAAGCCCACCCAGACCACGAAGATGGCCCAGAACGGGTACTTGAAGCCATTGACCGGCCATTTGTTCTTGCGTGACGACATGCGGGTGAGCGTCTCGCGGTAGGCGTAGACCACGGCGATGGTGGTGAGCATCAGGCCGAAAATGATCAGCTGCCACCACTTGGCTTTCCAGATCTTGAGCCAGCTGGGGTCGGGCCGGTGCACTTCGGGGCGGCCGCCGACCATGTACTGGGCCGGAGTCCAGTATTCGCTTTCGAAGGAGGTGAAGACCTTGGAACCGGTGTTGCGGTCGATCTTGTTGCTGAGGAAGCTCAGCTTCCACGGGTAGGCCGCGGAAAACGCCCGCGAGCGGATGATGAAGATGCCCGATTCGCTGTACCGGGGTGCGCCCTTCGCGGCCAGGCTGTAGAGGTTGCGGACGTCGGTGTCGCGGAAGGTGAAGGAGTCGCCCTCCTGGTGCACCTGGATGCGGTCATAGATGCCGCCCCGCACGAAGCCCGAGCCCTTGAAGGACTCCTTGCCGTCGGTGCGGATGATGAAGATGGCGTTCTCGCCCTCCTTCAGCTCGCTGTGCAGGTACTCCCAGGTGGATTTGCCCAGAATGGCCGGGCCGATGATGGGGGAGTTGAGCGAACCGAACCACAGTTCGATGAAGGGCGACCCGGTACGGTCCAGACCGACCTGCTGGGGCTGCACCACCAGCTTCTGCACCGCGCCCTGCTTGACCAGGGTGTCCCAGTCGGGCAGGGGGGCATCGGGTTTGGGCTGTACGTATTCGACCGGCTTGCGCACGATGGGCTTGATGATGCCCACCTGCCGGGCCACGGCAGCACCCGAGGTCATGATGACCTGGTTCTGTGCGACGACGGTCACGGTGGCGCCCGAGATGGCATCCACGCCGATCACGCCATCTTCGGGGCGGGACTGGCCCACCTCGATGGTGTCCTTGACGGAGCGACCGAGATACTGGTCGTTGAACTTGAGCAGGGCGGATTCAGGAATGCCCAGCAGCAGGATGGGCTCGGAGTGCTTGAGCACCTTGACGCCCACGAACTTGCCTTCCTTGTCCATCCCGATCAGGGTGACGACAGGTTTGCCGGAATAGGCCGGCGTGTCCGTGATGTCGGTGGACAGCATGACATAGCCCAGCACGTCCTTGCCCTTTGGACCGCCCAAGGCTTCCACATACGGGGGTTGCCCCTTGCGTTCGGAAAACGAGGTGGCCCCGGGAAATACGTCCTTGCAGGGCAGCAGGGCACACATGTCGGTGGCCGTTTCCAGTCCGGCCGGCAGTTGTGCTTCGTATGCCTGGGAGCCCCCCGCTCCCGCTGCATGGGGTTTGGCCCAGACATTCAGGGACAGCAGGCCACAGACGGCAGCAGCCAACAGCCCCCTCCCAAAAGAGGTCCATTTCATGTTTAGCTGTAATTCGGTTTAACGACATCATCAAAAAAAATGGCCGGGCGCCGTGACTGTTGTTACAGTACGACGTCCCGGCCATTCACTGGTACTTCAATCAGGGTTCGACAATCATGCGGCCGCGCATTTCAAGGTGCAGCGCATGGCAGAAGTTGGTGCAGTAATACCAGAAAACGCCCGGTTTGTCGATTTTGAAGGTCACGGACTTGGTTTCCTGCGGGTTCACGATGAACTGGATGTTGTACTCCGGAATCGCGAAGCCGTGGGTCAGGTCTTCCACCTTGTCGAGGTTGGTGAGGATGAGCGTCACTTCGTCGCCCACCTTCACGTTGAACTCGGTCGGCTCGTAGGCCGGCGCCACCGAGGTGATGCGCACCGTGACCTTCTTGCCATTGCGGGTGACGCCGGTGTCGGCCTGGCTCTTGGTGGCCAGCGGGAAGTCGTCGAGGTTGTAGACCTGTTTCGGGTGCAGCCAGTCACGCGGCAGGATGACGAAGTCGTGCGGCTCCGGACGCACGGCGTTGTCGTGCGCGAGGATCATCTGCTCACCGGTGATGTCGAGCAGCTGGTCGTTCTCGGGGTGCAGCGGGCCAACCGGCAGGAAGCGGTCTTTCGAGAACTTGTTGCCCACGGCCATCCAGATGCCATCGGCGGCCTTCGTTTCGGCGCAGGTGGCGTTGATGTGGCCCGGCTGGTACATCACGTCGATCTTGTGGACGATCGGGTTGACCGTCTTGTCACCGGCGTATTTCTTGATGGCCTTCTCGATGTTCCACTTGCAGACCTGGCTGTCGAGGAACAGCGTGGTGTAGGCGTTGCCGCGGCCGTCGAAGGTGGTGTGCAGCGGCCCCAGGCCCACTTCGGGCTCGGCGACGATGGACTTGTCCGGATCGTCCAGCTTGCCGTCGAACCAGTCCAGCACCTTCTGCAGGTCGATGACGGTGCAGGTGGGCGAGAGTTTGCCCGAGCAGACGAAGTACTTGCCGTCCGGCGAGGCGTTCACGCCGTGCGGGTTCTTCGGCACGGAGACACGCACCACCAGGGCGCTCTTCGGATCCTTGTTGTTCTCGACGCGGCAGTCGACCACGGGCACCTTGGAGTCGCCGATGTGGGTGAACTTGCCGTCCTTGACGGCCTGCTCGATGCGGGCCACGTTGAAGAACAGGCAGGCGTCACGCTCACGCGACATCATTTCGGCGTAGAAGTCGGCCTCTTCCAGGTTGTACTGGTTGGTAGCGGCCAGCTTGCCGTCGAACGAGGTGGCGACCAGGTCGCAGTTGCCGTTGATGCGGGCCTGCCACTTCACGTCCATCGTGAGGGCATCCACGCAGGTGAAGAGGGCGCCGTACTTCTCGGTATCTTCCAGGTCCTTGCCGTGGTTGGGCATGGGAATGCGGAATTCCTGGCCGCAGAACACGCGGGTGGTGTAGTTGATGGCCGGATCGACCGGGTCGCGCTTGTCCGGGAAGATGCCGTGGAAGCCCTGCACGTTCGGCAGCTTGGTGATCTTGTCGCAGACGAAGTAGTCCAGACGGAAGCGGGCGATGCGGGCGTTGATCTTGTCGTTGATCCAGCAGTACTTGCCGTCGTAGATGCCGTCCTTGTAGGAGGCCTGCATGTGGTGGGTGTCGCCCACGACATACTCCAGCGTGCCGTCGGGTTTGGTGCCCATGACGGCCTTGGATTCGTTGGTGATGCCCCAGCCGGTCAGCGGATCGGGCACGAAGCAGGGCATGCGCAGCAGTTCGCGGCCCGAGGGGATGCCGATCACGCGGGCGTCACCGGTGTGGCCGGAACTCCACAGGCCATAGTGGGTGTCGAGCTGTCCGGGTGGGATGTGCACGGGGCCGGCACCACCCTGGTGCGGGGCCTCGGCGCCATGGGCGGGTGCGGCACCGCCTGCGGCCACGCCACCCTGGGCGGGCTTGCTCTCTTCCTTGCAGCCGGCCAGGGCCACCGAGCCGATGCCCAGTGCAGCAGCCGCATTCAGAAAACGCCGCCGGCCAATGCCTGCCGGTTCCTTCTCGATGTGAGGGTCCTGGGCTTTCAGGCTCATGTTCTTCTCCTATGGTCTGCCCTGTTGCCGGATGTTTTGTGTCGCACCATGCGACATGCCCGAAAGAGGCCGCCTCCTCTTTTCGGGGGCGGGCCTGCGTCCGGGAAACACCTGTCATTCGGAAGGATAATCAGCGGCCGCGTTGTAAAAATTGATGTGGATCAATTGAGTTTGATCAATATCAATTCTTGTTCACTGGGGGCCACGGAAGGGTGGAGTGGCGCAAAAAATGGCCAAAAACAGGTGCCGGGAAAACGGGGGAAGGGCAGGCCAGAAGCGGGTCACATGCAGGGGGCGATGCAGGCCAGACACGGGGCAGGAACAGGGGAGAAACAGGGGCGGAAGCGGAGAGAAGCGGAATGGAAGCAGAGAAAGAAGGGGGGCGTGTGGCGTGGCAGCCCCGGGGTTGGCGGGTGGCAGGCCGGGGGATTGTCAATGCTGGTGCTGGCACCGCTTGGGGGTGGGGCGGCGGCGGGTACCGGGGATCGTGCCGGAAGCCGTTCGCAGCGGCATGGTCTGGGGAGCCTGTGCGCCTGCGTGGTCTGGAATGGGGCCGCAAACACACACGCTGGGCGTACACACATGCGCTGGACACAAAAACGCCCGAAGGGAACGGAGCCGTTCGGGCGTTTGAATCTGGTGGCCAAGGGCGGAATCGAACCACCGACACAAGGATTTTCAGTCCTCTGCTCTACCAACTGAGCTACTTGGCCAGGGAGCTTCCAGCGCACACCGGTTACTCAAGAGAACGCGATTATAGACGGAATTTTCCGTCCGTCAAGCGCCTGCTGCCATTCATGCGCTGGCCGCGGCACACGACTGCCCGCAGTGGTTCGCAGGACGAACCCGTTGCCATGCGCGTACCGCTCCCGTTACAGAAATCCACCCGCCGGCGCAGCCAGCCAGGGCGGCCTCCCGTATACTGCCCGCATGAATACATGTGATGTGGCCGTCGTAGGGGCGGGCAGTGTGGGTGTGGCCGCGGCGCTGGCCTTTGCGCGCGCCGGCAGGCAGGTGGTGCTGGTCGATCCCCGGCCGGCGGCGGTGCGGCCGGGCGGTGTGTCCGGTGTGGCGCTGGGGGGGGATCCCGACGACTGGGACAGCCGTGTCTTTGCCCTGTCGCCGGCCAGCATCCGGCTGCTGGACGGGCTGGGTGTCTGGTCTGCCATGGACATGGACCGGGTAGCCCCCGTGTACGACATGCGCCTCTATCATGACCAGGATGGTGGCGATGTGCAGGAAAGCCTGCGGCTCGATGCCTGGCAGGGCCAGATCGAACGGCTTGCCTGCATCGTGGAAGGGCGTCACCTTCAGGCTGCGCTGGACCTGGTGGCGGCCGACGCCGGCCGGACGCTGCGCCTGCAGCGCGTACAGGGCACGGTGTCGGCCCTGTCGCTGGCCGAGGGGCAGCCTGCCCGCCTGACGCTCGACCACGGCGAGGTCTGGGAGGCCGGCCTGGTGGTGGCGGCCGATGGTGCGCGCTCGGCGCTGCGCGACATGGCGGGGCTGGAAAGCCGCACCTACGATTACGGCCAGATCGCCGTGGTGGCCAATTTCAACAGCAGCCTGCCCACGCGGGATGCCGCCTGGCAGTGGTTCGATGCCGATCTGGGCGTGATGGCGCTGCTGCCGTTGCCGGCCATCGGCCGGCCGGCCGGGCAGGGGCGGGTGAGTCTGGTGTGGTCGGCGCCGGTGGAATGGGCGCAGTCGCTGGCGGCCATGTCCGGCGACGAACTGGCTGCCCAGGTGGCACGCCAGTCACGCGGGGCGTTGGGCGAGCTGCAATGCATCACGCCGGCTGCCTGCTTCCCGCTGCGTTCCGTCAGCTGCCCGCGCGTGATCGCGCCAGGCTTTGTCATGATCGGCGATGCAGCTCACGTGGTGCACCCCATGGCCGGACAGGGCATGAATCTGGGTTTTGGTGACGTGCAGGTGCTGGCCGACGTGCTGGCGCAGCCGGCGGTGGCGCCGGTCCGGGGTACGCCGGCGGCATTCCGCACGCCCGGCGCATCCCGTGCTTCGGGGGCGTCCCGTACGTCTGCCGGTTCCCGCATGTCTGCCGCGTCCCGTGCAACCGGTGTGTCCGGCGAGCCTGCCGGGTGGTATCACGGGTTGCCCACATGGCAGGCGCTGCGCCGCTACGAACGGACACGGCGTGAGCCGGTGAGCAGCATGCAGATGCTGATGACCGGTCTGCACCATGTGTTCGGTCCGGCCCTGCCGCCGCCGCTGGCCACCCTGCGCAATCTGGGCTGGCAGGCCGTCGGGGCGTCGGGGTGGCTGTCGCGTCAACTCATCCAGCGAGCCATTCGTTGACTTCGCCTGGTTTGCGCTGAATCCGGTTTCAGGTCATCGTCGCCATCGGAGATATCGGAGATATTTGCGGCTTCGATGATTTCACCCGTTCGCCGGGTTCTGTTCTGGCCGCCGGAGGGCGCGCCCCGGTTTCGTTCGAATGATCCTTCAGACTCTTTCAGGAAGACCTTCTACATGACCAACCCCCACTTCTCCCCGCGTCGCTCGCTGGCTCGTCTGCTGGCTGCCAGCCTGATGGCTGCGTCGATGGTTTCCCCCCTGGCCGCTGCGGAGCCGGCCGGTGAGCTGGCTGCAGCCACCACGCCAGGGGCAGCACCGTCCCAGGGGGCAGCACCGTCAGAGGGGTTGACCGATGCGGTGAAGAAAGCATCGGCCGAAAAACCGGCCGGCAAGATTGCCGGCCCCGGTGTCAGTGCCGCGGTCGAGGCCGCCATCCTGAAGGGCATGCAGCAGCTGATGGCGGCCAATGCCGGCATGAAGGTGGAAGAAATCCGCACCACGCCCATCGACGGCCTGTACGAGGTGCGGGTGGGCTCCAACGTGGTCTATGCCGACGCGGGCGGCCGCTACGTGCTGGCCGACGCCCAGCTGCTGGATGTCGAGAACCGGCGCAATCTCACCAACGAGCGCCAGATGGAGCTGTCGCGCATCGATTTCACGAAGGATCTGCCGCTGGACAAGGCCATCAAGCAGGTACACGGCAAGGGCGAGCGGGTGCTGGCCATCTTCGAAGATCCGAACTGCTCCTACTGCCGCCGCATGCGCCAGACGCTGGCCGGCATCGACAACCTGACCATCTACACCTTCACCTACCCGATTCTGGCGCCATCGTCGCTGACCAAGTCGCAGAAGGCCTGGTGCGCGAAGGATCCGGCCACGGCCTGGAACGACATGATGACCGCCGGCACCGAGCCGGACAACGCCGGCGACTGCAAGACGCCCATTCAGGACGTGGTGGCCCTGGGGCGCAAGCTCAATGTCACCGGCACGCCCACGCTGTTCTTCCCGGACGGCAACCGGGTGCCGGGCGCCATCTCGCCCGAACAGCTGAAGCAGATTCTGGATGCCCAGAATGGCCAGGCGCAGCCGGGTGGGGCAGCGCCGAAGAAGGGTTGAGCGTTGACCTCGGGGAGGGGGCTGACTTCTGGTTGCCCTGACGCCTTCATCGGGCGTTAGGGAGCCTCTGCAAAAGTCCTGCGGCACTTTGGCTCCCATGCTCGGGCGATCCAGTGCGTTGCCATTTGCCGCCAATAGCCCTGCTATTGC
>ERZ772967.69-NODE-69-length-82789-cov-4.375855_pt1 | contig 82789 bp, 69 predicted proteins | sample MGYA00511677_ERZ772967 | MGnify/ENA primary metagenome ERZ772967 (study PRJEB29015, sample SAMEA2737931) | human oral metagenome | biome: human oral; feature: human-associated habitat; material: dental | place: China | collected 2146 ...
CGTTTACCATGCCCCGAAAAAATTTCCACCCGGTTTCCCCTTCATAAATCTTAAGGACAGGATCCTTGACTTTCTCCGGCCCGCAAGGTATATAATGTTTTCAGCAATCGTTCCAATGCCTCGAACCCATCGACGCCATCATGGAGAACGGCCAATACAACCAACAGTGGCACCGCGTCCATCTGCTGCCGGAGGAAACAGCGCAGGCCGCTGCAGACGTAGGGCCAGAGCCGTCCTGCCCGCTCACAGTGGAAAATTCGCGTTGGCACGCCACACCTGGGACGCTCCCTACCGTGCTCTCTCCGCCGCCAGCCAAGGGCGCCGCGACCGCCTTCTCACCCCCGAAATCGGCGAAGCGCTGCGCCGTGACGAAGCAAACCCCACTTTCTCCCCGTGGTGGGAAAATATGACATAACAAGAAGGGAGCCGTCGTTCATCGGACGGCTCCCTTCTTGTCGGGGGGCGGAAAATACGCTAAAATAAAGAAAATACGTTGCGAAAGGATGATCCTCATGTCCGAAAAGACCGTTCTCTCCGAAAAGCGCGGCCCCATCGCCATCGTCACCCTGAATCGGCCCAAGAACCTGAACGCCCTTTCCGCCGATCTGGTCAGCGAATGCCTCCTGGCCCTCCACACGCTGGAACATGATGATACCGTGCGGGTCGTCATCCTCACCGGCGCGGGGCGGGCCTTCTGCGCCGGCGGCGATTTAGGCTCTTTAGACGCGCTTTCCACCGCCGATGAACGCCGCCGCTTCATCGCCAAAGCGGCCGCCATCGTCAAACTCCTCGCCGCCATGTCAAAGCCCGTCATCGCCATGGTAAACGGGGTGGCCGCTGGGGCCGGATTCAATCTGGCCCTGGCCTGCGATCTCGCATATGCCGCCGAGGGCGTCCGCTTCATCCAGAGCTTTGCCAACGTAGGACTCTCCCCCGATTGCGGCGGCTTCTATCTCCTTCCTAAAACCGTAGGCCTCGCCAAGGCGAAAGAGCTGATGTTCACCGCCCGCCCGGTAGATGCCGCCGAAGCGAAAGCCTTGGGCATCGTCAACGATGTCTATCCTCCGGAAGAACTGGAAAAACAGGTGATGGCAACAGCCGAAGCTATCGCCGCCAAAGCCCCCCTGGGCATCGCCATGACGAAGAAAGCCGTCAACAACTACGGTGCGACCTTGGAGGAAACCTTGACCTTTGAAGAAATGGCCTCCTCCATGCTCCTTGGCACTGAAGATTTCCGGGAAGGCGTCTGCGCTTTCAACGAAAAGCGCCCGCCCAAGTTCCAAGGAAAGTAACCGGCACCGTCACAATCGATTCCATAATAGAAGGCGTCTTTTGAAGAATAATTTCTCCAAAAGACGCCTTGTTCTATTCCGTATACATAGCACAGGCCGCCGGCCAACGAAGAACCTTCCCTGTTCTTTGCTCACCTCACCGCGCTGTGTCCAGCACTGCCATAACGGCTGGCCAAACGTCCATGGTTTCATGGCCGCGCCGCCAGAAGGCGGCGCCCGCTAAGTCATAGCGGCTGACGAGAGCGGCCTTCTGGGCGAGGGAGCGGGCATCCTCCTGCCAGACGCGGTAGAGGCGATCCCCGGCGTGGTACTCAAAATAGTATTGGGCGGCGTCCGAAAGCCACGTCCGGCGCAGCTTTTTCTCTGCTAAAAGGCGTTGCGCTTCCGTCATGGTCAGTGTGCGCACCTTGACGAGCCGCCCCCCTTCTTCCTCCCAAAGGCGCATGTAGAGCGGCATGCCCAAGAGGAGTTTTTCCGAAGGTACTTCTGCAAGGGTAGCGGCAAGGCCTGCCTCCACCCAATCGAGAGAGGCGACAGACCCGGCGACGGAAGAAGACTGCCCGTGCTCGTCATAGGCCATCACCGCAAGATAGTCCGCCGCCCTGGCCAACGCCCCGCGATCATAGCACTGGGACCAGTTTTCCGAGCCGCCGGGGAAAGTCACATCCACCGAGAGAATGCGGCCTTGCCGATGGAGGGCAGCCGCCGTTTCCTCCACGAAGCGGGTCAGAGCGTCCCGATCCGCGAGATTAATATTCTCAAAATCGAGATTGATCCCGTCCAAATCATAGCTCTCCGCCGTCTTGATGAGATTCTCAACGGCGGCTTTCCGCCCGGCCTCGCTTCGCAAAAAATCTCCCGTAACTTCCGGATCAAAATCGGCGTTGGTCACGAGGGCCCAGACCTGATACCCCTTGGCATGGGCTTTGTCCACATAGCTTCGCGCCGGATCGGCTTTAGGCGCCGGCGCTATCCGCCCCGCCGCATCGGCGATCATGAACCAGCAGGGAGACACCACGGTGATACCGGGAATCGCAGGCTGCTCCGCCAGATTGATTTCCTCATCAAAAAAATTTTGCCAAACGAGACGTATGGGCCCCGGTTCTTTATTTCGCTCCGTCGAATTTCCCTTCGATGACTTGGCGGCGGATTCTGACCCACGGGCCGCCTGCCACTCCGCCAAGATCGCCCGCACTCCATCGCCAGGCTGCGCGGCTTGTGTCAACGGCATGAACCCCACCCAAAGGCAAACGACCAGCCAAACGATACGTCCCATCTTATGCATCCCCCTTCTCCGGCTCCGCCGCGGCCTGAAGCGCCGCAATATCCCGATCCTCGATCAAAACGTAGAGAAAATCCCCCGCTGAAAGGCGCAAATCACCGCGGGGCACCATCTCTGACTCGCCCCGGCGCACGTTGACCAGAAGGCTGTCCTTCGGCCACGGGATCTCCCGCACCAGCGCGCCATCCAGGGCACTCCCCACGCCGACGACAAATTCCGCTACCGCCCGATGCCGGGAAAGGCGCTGAGCGATCTGCCGCTCCCGGCGCAGAGAGCGCAGCAGGAGAGCGTCGTACACCGGCTCGCCCTTCAGGAAATCGGCCGTCAGATAGGCGGCCAGAGACACGAAGATCAGTGCCAAGAGATGCTGAAAGGAACCGGTCATCTCCATGACGAGGATGCTGCCCGTCACCGGCGAGCGCACCACCGCTGCAAAGTAGCCCGCCATGCCGAAAACGATGAAATTCGCTGCGTACTCCGGCGGAGCCAGATGAAAGGCCCCGACGAAGGCAGCAAAGAGCGCGCCCCCGATGGCCCCTAAGACCAGCATGGGAAGGAAGATGCCCCCCGGCACACCGGAGCCGAAACAAAGCATGGTATAGAAGTATTTCAACACCAAAAAGAGCAGCAGTGTGGGCCACAAAAACGGCTGTTCCACCAAAAGATCCACGAGGCGGTTGCCGCCCCCCAAGACCTGAGGCACGAAAAACATCAGCCCCATGCCCACCAAGAACGGCACCAAAGGCCGTGCCAAGCCGGTAAAGGGGAACCGTCCGTAGAGATCCAGCGCCGCAAAAAGGCCGCGGTTAAAAAGAATGCCTAAGACGCCGATCAGGATCCCCAGCAGCACCATCAGCCAAAGGCTCTCTAAGGGAAGTACGGGAAAGACGGGGAAATGAAACACCGGCGCGCCGCCAAAGACGATCTGCGTCACCACTGTGGCCGAAAGGGTCGCGGCAATGGTCGCCATCAGCACCAAAGGGGAAAAGCTCTTCGCCAGCTCCTCGAGGCAGAAGATCACCCCCGCCAAAGGCGCGTTGAAGGCCGCCGCCAACCCAGCCCCGGCCCCCGCCGTCAGATAGAGCCGCTCCACCGTCCGCGGCTTATTGCGAAGCTCGCTGATTCCCTGTCCGACACAGGCCCCGATCTGGACGCTGGGCCCCTCGCGCCCCAAGGACATTCCTAAGCCGATGGCCAAAATCCCACCAAACACCTTCGCCATGAGGACCCGCAGCCAGCGCATCCGCATCTCCCCCAGGAGAATCCCCTTCACCTGGGGAATGCCGCTCCCGGTGCTCATGGGCTCAAAGGCCACAATGCGGGAAAGGAGCCACGCCGCCAAGACGAGGAGCAGTGCCCAGCCCAAAAGCCCCGGCAGACCCGCTTCCCGAAGGAAGGCGACCAGGTGCGGACGCAAATCCTCCGACAGTTTCAGCGCCTCGCGAAAAAAGGCGATGACACTCCCCGTCGCCACCCCTACCAAAATGCCCCCCGCGAAGAGCCGCCGCCGGGACGATCGGTCGTCCGCGATGAGCCGCATGGCCGCCTCTAACTTCCCCATTGCCATCCCTCCATGAGAAAAAAAGGAGAGCCCTTCGGCCCTCCTCCTCAATGCTTCCTTTATTCCGCGGTAAACGGCAGGAGCGCGATATTGCGCGCCCGCTTGATGGCGAGCGTCACCTGGCGCTGATGCTTGGCGCAGTTGCCGGAAATGCGGCGCGGTAAAATCTTGCCGCGCTCGGTGATGAATCGACGCAGTTTCCCCGCGTCTTTATAATCAATATGCTCGACTTTGTCCACGCAAAAGCTGCAAACCTTCTTGCGGGGACGTCGGCTTCTGTCACGTCTGATCACGACTATGCCTCCTTAAAATGGAATGTCATCGTCTTTCACCGGGCCGCCGAAGCCTCCCACGGGAGATGCCGCCGGGGCCGGGCCGTCCATCGGTGCCGGCGCGTCAAAGTCGCCGCCATCGGTATGTGATTTCGATTCACAGAACTCAATGTCGGAAACATTGACCTCCGTGACATAGCGTTTCGATCCGTCCTGCGCTTCGTAGCTGCGGGACTGAAGCCGTCCCTCCACCAGAATTTTCGAACCCTTGTGGAGATAGTTCCCGGCGAATTCCGCCAGCCGCTCCCAGGCGACCAGATTGAGAAAATCCGCCGTCGCCTGCCCGCTGTCCGCCGCGTTTCGACTCATGCGGCGATCCACCGCGATCGTCATCCGCGCCACGCTTTTCCCGGATTGCGTCGTCCGCACGTCCGGATCCCGCGCCAAGCGGCCCATCAAAATCACCTTATTCATGACGATGCCCTCCTGCTTCCTTTATTCCTCGCTCGCCGCCGGGGCTTCGGGAGCCGCCGCCGGAACCTCTTCCTCTGATCTCACGATCATGTGCTTTAAGAGATCGTCCGTGATCTTCATCACGCGATCCACTTCCGCCACGCAGGCCGGTTCACAGGAGACATACAGCAGGCAGTAAAAACCGTCCGTGCAGTCTTTGATCTCGTAGGCCAGTTTTTTCCGGCCCCACCGATCCTCTTTTTCAATCGTGCCGCCGTTATCCTTGATGAGCTTGATGAACTTCTCAATGACGGCGTTCGTCGGCTCCTCTTCCATCGGCTTCACGATGAATATGACTTCGTAGTTTCTCACGAAATCACCTCCTCTTTGGACTTTGGCCCTCCTCTCCGAAGGGCAGGGAAGGTTCAAAATAACTTTCAAACCTGATTCGACCAAAATAGTATACCACCACGATCGGGCCGCTGGCAAGGGAAATTTTTCCGCCCCGTCTCGCACCGCGGACGCGCCTTCAAACTTATCGTTCCGCCAGGCGGCGCATGCGAGCGACGTTGTCAGCTATGGGGAGCGCTTTATCGAAAGTGCGGACGATCCGCTCCTCTTCCGCCGCATTCGCAGCGGTGATGATCTCCACTCGGCGGCCCAGGATGCGCTTGACCTGCGGCAAGACTAAATTCAGCCGGGGACCGTCCGCCACGATGATGTACGTTTCGGCAAAATCGCTGTGAACTGCGTTCACCAACGCTCCCACCGAGGGGACGTCGCCGTCGCCGCCCAGGGCAATGAGGTGCGCCCCCGCCTCCTGCAGCCGCTCCGCCCGATTCTCATCCGCTGCCACGGCCAGGACAGCCACCGATAAAAGGGGGGCAGCTGTCGGCGCAGCGATGTGGGGATCCGACATGTCCGTCAGACGAATGTCGGTAATCGGCCCAAATCCCAGGCTCTCTTCCAAAGCCGCCCCGGGGCGGGCGGTATGAAGATGAACCGTGACGGATCCCCGGTGGCGTTCCACCATGACGAAACTGGCCGTTTGCTGTAAATATTCTTCCAATTCCACCGGATCGGCTTTATCGCTGCCGATGCGAAAGGTAAGACAGACGGCATGCACTTCGTCGTCCCGCGGATCAGGCAGACCCAAGCGCTCTCCGCCGCTTCCCACGGAAAAATTCAGGGCCGGAGAAACGAAATTTCCCATCAGGCCTTTCTGGCAGCCTACCAAGAAGACCAGCATGATCTCTTCCCCCACGTCGCGGCCATTCGCCGCCACTGCTGGTTTTTCCCCCGCCGCCACCGCCGCCGCCAGGATTTCCAATATGGAGAGATTGTCCCGCACCGCCCGGTAAGCTCCCTTGGCTACCGCCCGGGCCGCCCGGACGATGGGGCGCTCCGGCTCTTCCGGCAGCACTCGCTGCGCGTAGAGAATGCCGTATTGAAACGCTTTGCCAAATTCCGAAGACGTGGCGTTAAATTTCCCGACCAATCCCTTGGACAGCCCCCGAAAAATCTGAGACAATACCACCCCAGCGTTCCCCCGAGCGCCTAAGATCGCCGCCGACGCCACGCGCCGAGCCAGCCCGCCGATACTTTCCTCCGACGTATCCTTTAGCGCCATCACTGCCGCGCCCATGGTGCGCAGGATATCCGTCCCCGGCCAGCCGCTGTGCCGGGGACGCAGCCGCTTATCCAACTGGTTCAGATTCTCGTATTCCAACAGGAATTCACTGTAGGCTCCCGTCACCATCCGCCGAAAATCACTGCCCGTGATGACTTCCCCGTTCGCCGTCCGCTTTGCCATATTCCGCGCCTCCGCCGGAAACATTCTTCCCGCAAAAATTTTCCTCTCGAAAAGGATTCTTCTCCCTTATTCGCGAAATAATAGAAAAATACCTTTTTTGCCACGAACATTCCCCGGAGACGTTATCCGCCGCGCGTCGGCCGCTCCGGGCAGAATACGGAGGAGATTCTATGCCCACCAGGAAAAAGAACGCGGCCGCGAAGGCCGAGGCCAAAATCACCTTGAATTTTGGCGAAGCCGACAACGAAAAGGCGCTTCCCAAGGCTAAACGGGGTCGAAAAGCCAATACCGGAAAGTCCGTGAAAGCGGTGAAAGGCCCCCGAACCGTCAAGGCAGCAAAATCCGCCGGCCGCGGCCGAAAACCAAAGACCGCCGCGAAAGAGCGGCACAATCTTCTCTTCGCCCTCGACATCGGCACCCGCAGCGTCATCGGCATCGTCGCCGCTGAAGAAGCCGACGGCCGCCTCACGATCTTAGACACCCAGCGGGAAGAGCATAAAACCCGGGCTATGCTGGACGGGCAGATTCATGACGTACCCCAGGTCGCCGCCGTCATCCGTGACGTCAAGGAAGCGCTGGAAAAGACCACCGGTCCGCTCCGCCACGTTGCTGTCGCCGCTGCCGGGCGCGCCCTCTACACCATGACCGCCGAAGCGGAAATGGAATTTGGCGGCCTCATCACCAGCGAACAGGAGCGTCTCTTAGACTTCGCCGGCGTCCAGGCGGCCCAGGCGAAATTAGCCTCCTCCGACGCCGTGGACGACCCCACCCGCTACTATTGCGTGGGCTACAGTACCGTCAAATATCTCCTGGACGACACGCAGCTGAAGACCCTCGTCGGCCAGCGGGGGCGCGTCGCCAAGGCCACTGTCATCGCGACCTTCCTTCCGCGGCAGGTCATTGATTCCATGTCTTCGGCCCTAAACGCCACTGGTCTTGAAATGCAGGCCATCACCTTAGAGCCCATCGCCGCCATCAATGTCCTCATCCCGCCCACCATGCGCCACCTGAATCTCGTCCTCGTCGACATCGGGGCCGGAACCTCCGACGTGGCCATCACGAGAGACGGCTCCGTCATCGCCTACGGCATGGTGCCCCTGGCAGGCGACGAGATCACCGAAGCTATCTCCCAGCATTTTCTCTTAGACTTCAATGTAGCCGAACAGGTCAAACGAGAAGCCGCCGAAGGACGTGACGTTTCCTTCGACGATATCTTGGGCAGTCATTACGATCTCTCCGCCGCCGAGATCATCGACCCCATCATGGACAACGTCCGCAAATTAGCCGAAGCCATCGCTCACCAGATCGTTGAGCTCAATGATACCGATCCTCAAGCTGTCCTCTTGGTCGGCGGCGGCGCGCTGACGCCGAACTTGGCCAAGAGCGTCGCCGACGCCCTGAAGCTGCCCCCGGGACGCGTCGCCGTCCGTCATCCGGAGGGGGTGGAGGGCATCGACGATCTGCCTCCGCTCCTTCGCCTCCCGGATACCGTGACGCCCCTGGGCATCCTGAAGATCGCCTCTCTTAACACCCTCCACTTCCTCACCGTCTACGTCAATGAGGAAGAATATCATCTGTTTAATTTCCGTCATCTCACCATCTCCGACGCTCTCCTGAACGCCGGGATCCAACTGAAAAAATTTAACGGCAAGACCGGCCTCGGCATCCAGCTCATGATCAACGGGCAGTCGCAGTTCTTCCCCGGCACCATGGGCACCATGGCTACCCTCACCTTGGACGGAGAACCCGCCACCCTCGACCAGCCCATCCACAACGGCTGCCACATTCACATTGAACCGGGGAAAGACGGGGCAGCGCCCGCCCTCATGCTCAAGGATATCGCGGACGTGCCCGCCGACTACACCCTCTCCGTCAACGGCGAGCAGAAACATCTGGCCCCGGAATTTCTCATCAATAACCAGCCTGCTCGGCCGGACGCCCTCTTAAAAGACGGCGATATCATCACAACGAAAACCACCCGGACAGTAGGGGAAGCCATCGCCGCCTCGGGCTTTTCCCCCACAGGACGGCGGATCTCCTTCACCCTCAACGGCACTCGCTCCCAATACACAGCAAAGCCCGTCATCCTCGTCAACGATCAGCCCGGCACTCTATCCCAAACCGTGCAGGACGGCGACCGCATCGAGTATCGCTTGGATAACGAACCTAAATTAGGCGACATTTTAAACATTGACGACTTAAGCGCCCACCTGACCATCCTTTACAATGGCGCAGAAACCAAGATCCCTTCCGCTGTCGTCAGCCTTGAAGTCAACGACCGGCCGGCCACCGTCAACACCATCATTGCCGAGGGCAGCCGCGTCAAATACACCCGTTCCGAAGCGCGGGCCACCCTTGTTTCCACCGCTCTGGCCTCTGTCGGCTTCGTGCCGCCCCCGGCCACCAGCCGCGTCACCGTAGACATCTTAGTCAACGGGCAGCCGGCGCAGTTCACCGATCCCATCAAAAACGGCGACGCCTTAGACATCAAGATCGTTCCCATCGCTGCGGGTCCTCCAGCCTTCGCCGCGACCACTCCCCCAGCCAAAAACAGCGGCATCGAAAGCCCGATCAGCAGCCGTCCCAACACGTTCACGGCCCCGGTTGGTTCCTCCGGTCCGCCCCCGGCCGCAGCCGCCGCCAGCAGTGCCACCACGTCCGGAGTAAGCGCCCCCGCCGCCCAAACCGACACACCTGCCGCCGGGCAGTCTGCCGCCCCGGAAAATCCCACGCTGACCGACAGTCTGTTAGGAAATTACCGGGAACAGATGAAAAAAGAAGCTTCTGCCCCGGATGCCGTCTCCCCCACTTCGTCCCCGCCGGTCAAGAAAGGCTGGGCTCGGTTTCACTGAGCCGTAAGCCCCCGGAAAAGAAAAACTTGCCAATCCTCCACAGAAATGATAAGATAAACGGCATAGTCGCGAATGTACCGGCATGATGTCGGCACATCGGACGACGCGGGCATAGTTCATTGGTAGAATACGAGCTTCCCAAGCTCGGGAGGTGGGTTCGATTCCCATTGCCCGCTCCATAGAGACTGCAGGGCCGTCAAAAATGACGGCCCTTTTTGCTGTTCCCACGATTGCACAAAAGCCGAAGATATGATACATTGCGGGTAATCACACGAAAAACTCCTTTGCTGGAGCCACCGGCCGCAGTGCATAAAAGACACGAAAAAACGGCAGCCCTATGGAACTGCCGATACGAAAGGAAATTTCGATGACTGAGCCCCAGAATAAAACGACGTGCCTGAAGATGAAAGGAATCCTCACGGCGATCGCAATAGCGTGCGCCTCCCTTCTCTCCGGGTGCTCGTTCCTGCTGGCCGCAGAAAACAGCGACCCGTATACGCCGGACGATGTGATTGACATGGTGGCGTCAGAGTTCGCCGTCTGCCAGCCCCATCTTATTCTGCAATCGACAGAACGCGAAAAGGACAAACCTTTCCAACGAAACATCTATGTATTCCACGACGAAGCGAACGATTTCACCTTTGCCTGTAAAGCCGTCATCCGCCGTCCCACGCTCCCGCTTCCCTGTGCCCAGCGGGATACGAACGCGTATTTCGCCTATGCTGAAGGATACGCCGGGCACCTGAATCCCAGCATCCGTACCATGGCGGCGAAATACGGCTTTCGCTGCGCCACCACCAAAGAGGCGGCGGCGCTGATTCAATCAAAAGTCAAGCGCCGACAGGGCGATAGGGAATTCTCGCTCTTCGACGAAGGGGATTTTATTTTCGTCAGTGACGACGCCAAAGGCACGGATGTAGTGGCAGTCTGCAAAGGTCTCTACAACATGTATCGGCCGAAAGAAGACGGCACGCTGTTATCCACGCTGTACGGCCGAAAAATTACCTTCTACTATCTGCCCTCCGGAGAAGAAGATCTGACCCAAGCAATTTTTGTCCTATCCTTCACACTGAAAGGCCGGCACGATTGGGCCGCCACCCTGTCCGACAATCCGGGACCCTCATCCAACGAAAAAGATCCCGCCGCCATGGAAAAGGGCTTAGCCCAGTATTTCGACCACTGCCTCCATAACGCTCAATCCATAGCGGCGCAGCGCCGCAAACACAATCCGCCTTCGTCCTAAAAGTAAAGAAGTTCACGAACAGCGATGATTTAGAGAACCCCTACCTGAAAACCATGGCCCTCATCCAAGTAATGTGCGTTGGAAACGGCAGCGGCAAAAGCGTCTGTGGAGCAGCGAAGTGCAACTATGATGAACCGTCATCTATATCCACCATTCGGGTGTCAATTCTCCCCAAGTGATCACTTTGCCATTTTTGTAGTCAAGCATGAGTTCAATCCCCCTATATGCCTCCGGCATGAGTTGTGTCATAAGCGCACGGCACGTTCCACAAGATATAGCCTCTCCATCCCAATGTATAGGACTCGTCTTATTTTGCTTTATGCGGCAGAAAGGATTGACGTGTGATGGCCGAAAATACATGTGCCCGTTGGATCCTGCATATCGACATGGACGCTTTTTTCGCGGCCGTGGAGCAGCGCGATCACGAAGCGTACCGGGGGCGCCCCCTCATCGTCGGCGGGATGGGGCCGCGGGGGGTGGTATCCACCGCCTCTTATGAAGCGCGGGCCTTTGGCGTTCACTCCGCCATGTCCATGGCGGAGGCTCGGCGGCGCTGTCCCGACGCGATCTTCCTCCCCGGCGATTTTCCCCGCTACCGCGCGGTGTCGAAAGAGATTTTTCAAATCTTATCCCGCTTTTCCCCCCTCATTGAGCCGCTCTCCATCGACGAGGGATTTCTTGATCTCACGGGCATGGAAGGGCTCATGCCAAACGGACTCCGTTCTTACGGTCAGGCTCTTAAGGACGCCATCCGAGGAGAAACGGGCCTCATCGCCTCGGTGGGCATCGCGCCGAACAAATTTCTTGCCAAGTTGGCCTCGGATTTAGAAAAGCCCGACGGGCTCACCATTATCCGAAAGGAAGATATCCCCCGCCTCGTCTGGCCTCTCCCCGCCAAGCGGATCTGGGGGGTAGGAGAAAAGACGAACGGGCGCTTGGCCGTCTTCGGCTATCGCACCATCGGCGAGATCGCCCGCGCCGATCTCAAAAAACTGACCCGAGAAGTCGGCGAACGGCTGGCCCGCCATCTCCACGATCTGGCGAATGGCCGCGACGACCGCCCGGTGGAACCGGTGCGCAAAGTGCAGTCCATTGGCCGGGAGATCACGTTTCCGAAAGATCTTCGTTCGCCCCAGGATGCGAAGGAAGCCCTCTTAAAGTTAGCGGGTGAAGTAGGCTGGCGGCTGCGGCGGGCGGGACAGCGGGCCCACACCGTTCAGCTCAAGCTGCGCCTCGGCGACTTCTCCACCTTTACCCGACAGCGCACCTTTGACGTTCCCCTCTGCTATGACGAAGATCTTTACGAAGCCGCCTGCGCCCTTTTTGACGCCATGAAGCGCCCGCCGGGCGGCATCCGCCTCTTAGGCATCAGCGGCAGCGGCTTTGACGAAGCGGGGGAGCTGTCCCTCTTCGACGACAGTCAGAAAAAAGAACGCCTTTATACCGCCATCGATACCCTTCGCCAACGCTACGGAGAAAACGTCCTCACCCGGGCCCCGCTCCTCAAAAAAACCGAAGAGGGCAGGAACTCTCCGGAAAAGTGACCTTCGCAATGACCCCTGGCTAAAAAACATCGCAAACAAACGAAGAGGACCTGCCGCACGCAGCAAGTCCTCTTCAAAGACGGAGTCCAAAGTGCCGTTGACAACAACTGCCTAAACCTGCATGTGCAGGTGGGTATCCTAAGCCCGCCCTTTGACATTCGCCCGAAGCGACCCCGTCAGCCGACGGCAAAATCAGATTCCCAAAGGTAAAAGAGTCGGTTAGACATGTATATTCGTCCACGCACACCCCAGACGATCCCTTCTTTAGACGATATAATATCATAAAGAACGGCCTGATACAAGACTTGACAAGCGGAAAATCGCCCCTCAGCGAAAGAGACTTTTCAGCTCTTCTTCGCTAAGCTTTGTCAAAAAATTCTCCCCCGGCCGGATCATCTGGTCGATGAGGGCTTTTTTCCGCTCCTGCAAAGCAAAGATTTTTTCCTCAATGGTATCTTTGGCGATGAGCTTCAGCACCTGCACCTTGTTTTCCTGCCCGATACGGTATGCCCGGTCGGTGGCCTGCTCCTCCACAGCGGGATTCCACCAAGGATCGTAGTGAACCACCATGTCCGCGCCGGTAAGATTGAGTCCCGTTCCCCCGGCTTTCAGAGAAATCAAAAAAGCGGGCGTATCCCCGGCGTTGAAGGCGTTGACGAGGTGAAGCCGTTCCTCGGCCGGTGTCTGCCCGTCGAGATAGGAATAGGAGAGATATTTCTCATCCAGGCGGGCGGCAATGCGGCGCAGCATGGCGGTGAACTGCGAAAAGATGAGAAGCCGGTGCCCCGACGCGGCGGCTTCTTCCACCAGATCCAGAAGGAGATCAAGTTTTCCCGAGCCGCCGTCATATCCTTCCAAAAAGAGGGCCGGATCGCAAGCGATCTGCCGCAGGCGCGTCAGGATAGCTAAAATTTTGATTCGTCCGGTATCCACCCCGTGTTCCGCCAGGATGGCGGCAAATTCCTTCTGACTGCGCAGGAACCATGCCTTATACAGCTTCTCCTGCTTTGGCGTCATCTCAGTCACCAGCTTGCTCTCCACCTTATCGGGCAGCTCTGTCAGCACATCCTTTTTCAGCCGCCGCAGGATAAAAGGAGCGATGTGACGGCGCAATTCAGCCGCCGCGCGCCGGTTTTCGTCCCGCACGATGGGAATCTCGTAGCGGGCGCGGAACTGTGGGTAAGAGAGCAGATACCCCGGCATGAGGAAATCAAAGATGGACCAAAGCTCTGTCAGGGTATTTTCGATGGGCGTACCGGTGAGGGCAAAATACCCGCCCGTCTTGAGGCGCTTCACCGCTTTGGCGTTTTGGGTGGCGGGATTTTTGATGTGCTGGGCCTCGTCCAAAAAGACGTAGCGGAAGGTTTTTGTCCCATAGTCGGCAATGTCCCGCTTTAAGAGATGATACGTGGTCACCACCACATCCGAATCATCCGCCGCCGCAAGCTTTTCCCGCCGCTCGGCCTTCGTTCCGGCGATGGCTGAAGCCCGAAGTTCCGGCGCAAACCGGGCGATCTCCTCGATCCAATTATACATGAGAGAGGTGGGCGTCACCACCAGCGTAGGGCGCGCTCCCTCGGCTCGCTTGGCCAGCAGGAAAGCAATAACCTCAATGGTCTTTCCCAGCCCCATATCGTCAGCCAATATCCCTCCCAAATGATACTCGGAAAGCGCCATAAGCCAGTTGAACCCCTGTGCCTGATAGTCCCGCAGGACGCCGGTCATCGTCTCAGGCACAGGCCAGGCGTCTTGTTTTGGCCGGGTGATCGCCGTCACCAGCCGCGAAAACGCCTCGCTGCGCTCTAAGTGCAGATTGGGTTCTTCCCGGGCCGCCGCGTCTAAATAAAGGGCCGTGGAAAGGGGCGCCACCGCCTTATCCCCGCATCTTTCCAAAGCAGCCGAGTCCATGAGCTCCGCCAGCAGGTCCAGCTGCTGCTCCCCCAGCGTCACAAAGCTGCCGTCTTTCAGGCGGTGATAGCGCCGCTTCAACCGATAAGAATTGAGAACGGCAGCCACCTCCGCGAAATCCATCCCTTCCGCCGAAAAACGCACTTCCAAGAGAGCATCGGGGCTGACGCTGACGCCCACTTTTACCGGCGGCATGTTCCGCACCGGACGGCGGTGAAAGATCTCAGCGTAAAAAACCGTTGCCCTCTCGCTCAAGGCCGGCAACCCCTCCGCTAGGAAATCGTAGCTCGCCTCTTCTTCCGGCTGCACCAAACGGCCATCCTCCACGGCAAACCCGTAAGCGAAAAAGATTCCCTTGACCCGCTCTTCCGCCGCCGTATCGCGCAAAAGCTTTTTCCCATTATGTTCCCCGGGCGGCATTTCCCGGAGCGGATCATACTGCGCCGCGCCATAACGAAAAAGCAGCCGCGCCTCAATCCCTTCCCGGTAGTAATCGAGATAAATCTCTGCCGCCAGAGGCAGCGCCTCATAGCGTGCCGAGAACGAAGGGGCGATCTCCACTTCGGCCACGTTTTTCACCACGGGCAGCACCGACGAAAAGAACGCTTCCACCTGATTCTTCCCCAACGTCAAGGCATCGGCTCCGTCAAAGCCCTCGGCCAGCCGCGCCAAATTATCGGCTTTTTCCGGCGGCACCCGGTAGATGACGGAGTCAAGGAGCGCCAAACGCCCCGCGGGATCAAGCAGCAGCAGCGGCGCTCCTTCCGTCAATGTCACCGTCCCCCCCTCACCCGCGTCTTCCAATCGCAGGCGGAGGGGCGGCAGGCCCTCTTCCACGCACACTTCCCGCGTTTCTTCTTCCCATGCCAGGGGAAAAACCTCGCCCGCCATGAGAGTGAGGAACGCGTCCAGGCGCGACGGGGTGAGATAAAACTGTTTTTTGGAAAAGCACCGCCCGGCATTGCTTACATCCCAGTACAAAAGACTCTGCTCATCCTGCCACGCCGTTTTTAAGAGCGCCCACAGCTTTTCCGAAAACCCCGGTGCAAAATGCAGCGCTTCGCGCGTCAGCGTAAATTGCTTGCCGAAGTGAACTTCTCGTCCGTTATCGAGGCTCGCCATCATTTCCGAAATATTCTGCACGACGTAGAGGCGTTCCCGCCCGATGCGAAATTCCAGCCAAGCGCGCAGGCGTCCGTAGATCGTTCCCATCCCCAAGGTAGGAAGCAGGCGAATCGGAGGCTCTCCCCCCCGGGGCGCCGCTTTTTCTGCAGCGAACAACTCTAAAAATCGCGTCCCCGCCGCTGTCTTACCCGTCTTTCGCTCCGTCTGCCGCAGACGCTTTTGCTGGAGTGCCTGCACCGCTTTCAAAAGCGCCGCGACATGCTTGCAGGCGTTCCGATACACTTGAGAAGCGGGGCAGGTACAGGTATATTCCCATACCCGGTCATCGGTGCCCACTTCCGCCGTAACCTCGTAAACGGCGGAGCCCGAAACCTGCGCCCGATACACCGCAGTTTTTCCCCGGGGTTCCTCCGTGACTCGGCCCACCGCCCCCTGCTCATAATAGCGGCAGCCCTTCTCATAGGCCCGCTCTCCGGCCAGAGAACGAATGTCGATATTTTTCAGCAAGGCTGCCGCCCCCTTTTTTGTTCCATACACCCAAGGCCATGCCGCGGCCAACCCATTGTCCCCGCAGCATCAGGCCCTCGTTCTTTACAACGTACGCCGCTCATTTTTTCCCGTCCCGCCGCGGCCCGTTGCCTCGCCATGGGAAAAGAGCCACGCGCCCCGACGCCCAGCGTCGGTCGATGGCTCCTCGCATCTTATTTTGTCCGGTTGCGTCCGTTTTCTGCCGCGCGTTCCTTCGCAAAATCGACCTCAGCAATCTCTGCCCGTCCTGCTGTCCAACGATCCCAAAGATAAACCCCAAAGAGACCGCCCCTCAAAATTGCCGGTTCTTTCGGTCAAGCTTCTCTACTATGGCCTTACACGTTGAAACGGAAATAGGTCACGTCCCCGTCCTGCATGACGTACTCCTTGCCTTCGAGGCGCACCTTCCCTTTCTCCCGGGCCGCCGCCGTGCTGCCCGCCGCCACCAAATCATCGTAGGTCACGATCTCCGCTCGGATGAAGCCCCGCTCGATGTCCGAATGAATCTTTCCCGCAGCTTTCGGCGCCGTCGTCCCCCGGGTGATGGTCCAGGCCCGGCACTCATCCGGCCCCGCCGTGAGAAAGGTCATGAGGTTTAAGAGAGAAAAGGCTTTTTTTATGAGGCGATCCAGCCCCGACTCCGCAAGGCCGATGGCCGCGAGGAATTCCTTCGCCTCTTCGCCGCTGAGCTCGGCGATCTCGGCCTCTACCTTGGCCGAAATCGCCACCACTTCCGCTCCCTCCGCGGCCGCGTATTCCTTGACCCGCTGTACAAACGGATTCTCCTTCTCCGCCGTCGCCGCCTCATCCTCCGCCACATTGGCCACATAGAGGGTCGGCTTCATGGTGAGCAGCGTCAGCTCCCGAAGCAGCGCCGCTTCCTCCTCGGAGAAATCAAGCTGCCGCGCCGGACGCCCTTCGGAGAGCGACGAAGCGACGCGCTCTATGAGCGACGCCTCCGCCTTCGCTTCCTTGCTGCCGCTCTTCATGGCCCGCAGGAGCTTCTCCCGGCGCTTTTCCACCGTTTCCAAATCGGCGAGACACAGCTCCGTGGTAATGATCCCGATGTCCCGAATGGGATCCACCGCCCCCTCCACATGAGTGATGTCCGCGTCCTCAAAGCAGCGCACCACATGGGCGATGGCGTCCACCTGCCGGATATGCTCCAAGAATTTATTCCCCAGCCCCTCGCCCTTCGACGCCCCCTTCACGAGGCCCGCGATGTCTACAAAACGCACCGCCGCCGGAGTGGTCTTCTTCGACTGATACATCTCATGGAGCACGGCGAGACGCGCGTCCGGCACGTCCACCACCCCCACGTTCGGCTCGATGGTGCAGAAAGGATAATTCTCCGCCTGGGCCCCCGCCCGGGTGATAGCGTTAAACAACGTACTCTTTCCCACATTGGGCAGCCCCACGATGCCCACTTCCAAATTGCTCAAGGCTCATTCCACCTTTTACGTTCATATATTGTTATTGTAGTGTATCGTTCCCGCTTTGACAAGGCGCGGGAGAAACCTCGTGTATCGTCCCCTGCCCGGCCTCTAACCGATCGCTGGAGCGGCGCAGGCGCTTCCTATTTGTTTCTGCCTCCTGCAACACCCCACGGCCGTCGAAAACCGGGACGAATTTTTCCGAAGCGGTCTTGCCCTCCTGCACATAGCAGCGGGTGATCCCTAAGCGGAGAGCGTGTTCCACCACGGACTGGTATTCAAAGGTGGTGAGAGGGCGGTTGATTTCCGGGAACGCCGCCGCTCGATAAAGAGGCGTGTACTGATTCATGAGCGACAGCAGTACATCATCGCCAAATTCCTCCCACAGCCAATCGAGGATCGCCATGCTCTCATGACGCCGCCCCGGCAGCACCAAATGGCGCACCAACACCCCCGAGCGAAGGACGCCGCTCTCCGCTGTCACCGGCGCTCCCTTCGCCCGCACCATCGCCCGGATGGCCTCTTGCGCCCAGTGAAAGTACCCGGGGGCGGCGGCGTAGCGGATCGCGGATTCCTCCGATAGATATTTCAGGTCAGGCAGAAAGACGTCCACCGCATCGGCCAGCCGCTCCACCAAAGCCGCCTTCTCGTAGCCGCTGCTGTTCCAAACCACCGGCAAACGAAGCCCCCGCTCCCGCGCATCCCGCAAGGCCGCCAATATCTGCGGCGCGTAATGGGTAGGCGTCACCAAGTCCAGCGTCGCCGCCCCCCGCGCCTGCTGCTCCAAAAAAATATCCGCCAGCCGCGCCTCGCTCACCGCGACGCCGCGGCCCTCGCTGCTGATTACGGAATTTTGGCAAAATACGCAGCGCAGGCTACAATGGGAAAAGAACACCGTTCCCGCGCCCTTTGCCCCCGTTAGGCACGGCTCCTCCCAAGGGTGGATCTGTGCCAGTGCCACCTCAGCCGCCGCCCCCGCGCCGCAGTAGCCACGCTCCCCCGCCAAGCGGTCTGCGCCGCAGTCCCGAGGACAGAGCCGGCAGGAGGAAAGGGACAGAATCTCATCCTCAGCCATAGAGATCCGGCCGTCGATCAGCGAAAACATTGATCTCCCGGCGAATCTTTTCCCGCACCGTCAAATCGCAGTCCGCCGTCAAAATGGCCTCCCCGTCCGCCGCCTCCGCCAAGCGCTCGCCCCACGGATCGAGGATGACTGACCGCCCCGCCAGAGGTAAGCCATTGGCAAAAGCCCCGCTGCCGTTGGCCGCCGCCAAAAAAATCTGATTCTCGATGGCCCGGGCTTGGGTCAGGACGCGCCAGTGCATTTCCCGCACCGTCGGCCACTGCGCCGGAAGAAAGAGGACGCTGATATCCTCCCGGGCCAGACGCCGCACCAATTCGGGAAAGCGCAGATCGTAGCAGATGATCACGGCGCACCGCACCCCGTCCAGCGTAAATACCGTCACCTGCTCTCCCGGGGCAAACACCTGCCCCTCGCCCCCCGCCGAAAAGAGATGGGTCTTATCGTAGGAGGCGGTGAGATGGCCCTCTCGGTCGTAGACGAAGCAGCGGTTCGCCACACCCTCCGTCCCCGCCGCCGCCACCGAGCCGCCGACGATGTTCACCCCGTAGGCCGCTGCCAGAGCGCTCAAAGCCTCCTGCGCCATCTGTCCCTCAGGATCCCCATATTGCTCCATCGGCCGGGGGAAAAAGCCGATGTCCCAAAGCTCCGGCAGGAGAACCACATCCGGCTTTTCTGCCGCCGCCTGCCCCATCATCCGCCGCAGGGACGCCAAATTTTCCTCCCGGCCGCCGATGACCACCGGCATCTGTAAAATCGTAATCTTCACATCAAAACGCCTCGCTCGCGAAATGTTCCCAACGGCAGAAATCCGCCGGCTTCCCCTATCTCTCTGCCGCAATTTTTGCTATATCTTTTTGCCTTTTCGACACGGTTCCGCCTTTTTCCTGCCTAAAAGTCCCGCTGCTCCGGCAGCCAACACGTTGCCTTTTCCCCATCGCTATGATAGACTAAATCCGTCAAAATCCTTCTTCCCCGCGCGGTCAAAAGCGCCGCCCCACGGCTGACTGCCGAAGGCAAACAGCTCGGCCGCAACACAGCGCGGCCCCATAGCCCCAATGCCCAGTACAGGAGGCGTCAGTATGTTAGAAGCAAAGACGAGCGGCGGCCTCGCCCGGCGTTACTTAACCCTGCTATCGCAAAAATATCCCTCCCCGGCGGCTGTCCGCACCCGAATCATTCAGTTGGAAGGCCACCTCGTCCTCCCCAAAGGTGTAGAGCATTTCATGAGCGACCTTCACGGGGAATACGACACCTTCTTTCACATCCTGAACAACTGCTCCGGCGTCATCCGGGAGAAAGTGGACTACACCTTCGCCGCCTGTCTGACGGAAGAGGAAAAAGCCGAATTTTGCACCCTCATCTACTACCCCCGGGAAAAGATCGCGCAACAGGCGGCGAACCGGCAAGCGGACGGGGAATGGTACCGCCAAAACCTGTCCCGTCTCCTTGACCTCGCCCGGCTCATGGCCTGTAAATTCCCTCGGGAAAAGGTGGTCGCCTTCATTCCGCCCCGCTTTACCGGTCTCATCTTGGAATTGATGGCTACCCGGCCCGAAGCCGACACGGCGCAAAGCGACTACCACCGCCGCCTCTTGGATTCCATCATCGACACCGGCAGCGCCACCGACTTCATCACCGCTTTCACCGTCCTGATCAAGCGAATGGCCGTAGAACGGCTGCACATCGTCGGCGACTTTTTCGACCGCGGGCCGCGGCCCGACGCCATCTTAGACAAAATCCTCCACCATCCCCACCTCGACATCCAATGGGGCAATCATGACATTCTCTGGATGGGGGCCGCCTGCGGCAGCGACGCCTGCATCGCCAACGTCGTCCGCAACAGCCTGCGCTATCATAACACCGACGTCTTGGAAAAGGGCTACGGCATCAGCCTGCGTCCCCTGACCCTCTTCGCCGCTCATCAATACCCGACGGAAGATCCGGTGAAGGCCGCGGAACGCTTTATTTCCATCCTTATGTTTAAGGCAGAAGGTCAGATCATCCGGCGGCGCCCGGAATTTGACATGGGAGAGCGGGCCCTCTTGGGGCGCATTGACTACGAAAACGCCACCATCGCGATTGCAGGGAAAACGTATCCCCTCAATCAAACCCATTTTCCCACCATCGATCCCGCCGACCCCTACGCCCTCTCCGACGACGAAGACGCTATCTTAGCGGATCTTCGAACCTCCTTTTTAGAGAGCGAACCCCTGCGCCGCCACATCGACTTTCTCTATCGCCAAGGAAGCGTTTACACCTGCTGCAACAACAACCTCCTCTTTCACGCCTGTCTCCCCATGACAAAAGACGGCAGCTTCGCCCCCATTCCCTTAGGGGGCGAGTATGCAGCGGGACGCGCCGCCTTCGACCGGGCGGAAGAAATCGCCCGCCGCGCCTATCACGAGCACCGCGCCGAAGATTTAGACGCCATGTGGTACTTCTGGTGCGGACGCCTCTCCCCCTTTTCCGGGCGGGAATTTAAGACCTTCGAGCGCATGTTCATCGACGATGAAAGCACCTGGGAAGAACCGGATGATCCTTATTTCCAATATATTAATGATCCCACCGTCGGCGCCCGCATCTTAGAAGAATTTGACCTCGACCCGGAAACCGGCCACATCATCAACGGCCACGTCCCGGTGAAAAAAGGCGAAAACCCCGTCAAGGCGGGGGGAAAAGTCATCGTCATCGATGGCGGCTTCTGCCACGCTTACCACAAAAAAACCGGGCTCTCGGGCTTCACCCTCATCTCCAATTCCCGCGGCCTCAGGCTATTAGCACATCAGGAAATCGCCGACGTGCGCACGGCGCTCCGGGAAAATCGGGACATCGAATCCGTCTCCGAAACATTGGAACTCCAATCCTTCCGCTCCACCGTGGGGGACACCGACGAAGGGATGGTGCTCCGAGAAGAACTGGCCGATCTCCGGCTTCTCCTCGCTGCTTATCAACGAGGAGAATTTGTTCCACGTGAAACATCAGACGATTAAATGCTCCCCTGTTTATTCCCCGGTATCCCCGCTGTCCACGAAGGAAATGCCCCTTCATCCGCAAAATGCCGTCAGGCATTTTTGATAACCGCGGCCCTACGATGCCGCCCATCTTTCTCCACCTTGAAAGGAGTTTTGCCCATGCAGCATGAAATTCTTTACCGCGACGCGTTTCCCATCATCCGCTGCCGTCTGTCCCGAGGGGAGCAGATCAAAGCCGAATCCGACGCCATGATCGCCATGTCTCCTACCGTCGATATTGAAGGAAAGCGGGAAGGCAGCTTCTTAGGCGGCCTCGTCCGCAGCCTCGTCACCAGCGAGAGCTTCTTCTTCCAGTACCTCACCGCCGCCCGGGGCGACGGCGAAGTTCTCTTGGGCCATCCCATGCCGGGGGCCATCGAAAGCATTGACCTTGACGGCAGCCACGGCTTCATCATCCAAAAGGGCGGCTTCCTGGCCGCCGCCCCCTCCGTGGAGCTCGATACCAAAACCCAAAATTTCGCTAAAGGGCTCTTCTCCGGAGCCGGGTTCTTCCTGCTCCACGCCCACGGGCACGGCCCCCTCTTCATCGCCAGCTACGGGGCCATGCACCCCATTGACCTCGCCTCCGGCGAAGAAATGGTCATCGACAACGGCCACCTCGTCGCCTGGCAGGACAACATGGACTACGACGTGCAGAAAAGCTCCAGCGGCTGGGTGTCCAGCCTGAAATCCGGAGAGGGCGTCGTCTGCCGCTTCAAAGGCCCCGGGCGCATCCTCATCCAAACCCGCAACCCCAACGCCTTCGGCTCCTGGCTCTCCACGATTATTCCCTCCAGCAACTGATAGACAGGGGCGTCTCCACGAACGTAGGATTGACCTTCCTGGAGCCGCCCTGTTTTTATAACCCGGAAAATTCTGTAAAATATAAACAAAGGAAAGAAGACGAACCGCATGGCTGCACCGGATAAAAATACACGCCGCCTTGGGAGCAACGTCATTTTACTCCCTGAATATGAAGCCCTCAAGCGCGGTGTCGAAAAGCTCCGCACGGAAATTTCCCTGCTGGTGCTGGAACGGGATCAACTGCGGTTCGTGGAGTGCCGCAATCTGGAAACAGCCTACATGCTGGCGGTGGGCGCTTTGGAATACAAAGCCTATGAAGCGCAGTGCCTGACGCTCCGGCTGAAGCGAAAAATCGAGATGATACAGGCCAAGCGCAATCGGCAGGAAAAGGTCGTTCTGTCCCAAATCGAACACGCGCTGGATGCGGAGTTCGATGAATATCAGCGGAAACTCAACGATCAGATGGAAAAGATGAATCAGGCGATAGAGCGCAGCCACAGCCCATTCCTGACAGACGAGGAAACGGCAGAGTGCAAGAAACTTTACCGCGCCATCGTAAAGGCCCTTCACCCCGATCTGCACCCGGATTTGACCGATGCCCAAAAACAGCTTTTTCAAAACGCTGTCCAAGCTTACCAAGACGGGGATTTGAACACGCTCCGGCTCATTCGCGCCATGAGCGAGGAAACGCCCCTGCCAGACAATCGGGAAAATGCTGCGGCGGCACTGTACCGCGAGAAGGAACGGCTAAAAAACATGCTGACCGCCATCCACGAGGACATCGCCGCTATAAAATCGAAATTTCCCTATACCATGAAAAAATTTCTTTCCGACCCACAGCAAGTGGAAAAAAAGAAACAGGAATTGACCTCTATCATCGGCCAATACCAAGATATGGCCAAACATTACCAAGAAAAAATTGCCGAAATGGTGGGATGAAGCCCTATGAAAGAGTTAATAACACCGAAAGACACGAATCTCGTTCATCTCCTGCATGGCAAAGGCGGCGACATCTCCCTGCCGATGCCCTTTGAGAAGGACATTTTCCTTTTTGCCACTTATGTGGCGGGAACGAACTACATTGAAGGCATCGACGAACTGGCCCCTCATCTTTCCATTGGGGACAAACTGGCCTTCTTTCGCGAACCGGAAAATACCTACGACAAAAGAGCCATCGTCATCAAAAACAGCGACGGCGTGAAACTCGGATACGTCCCGAAAAAAGACAACATCATTTTCTCGCGCCTGATGGACGCCGGCAAACTGCTCTTTGGAAAGATCGCCGCCAAGGAGTGGCAGGGAAACTGGCTGAAATTGGACATCAAGATTTATTTGCACGAATGAACGGTCAAAAAAGCATTCTCCCTGCCACCGATCCGCGTGGTGCTGAAATGACTCCACCCCCTAACAACGAAAGGGAGGCTGCTGCCAAAAATTTCTTGGCAGCCGCCTCTCTTTTTACGCCCCCCGGGCTAACCGATAGCCGGCTTGGAGGGCTTTTTTGTTGGCTTCTTCCGTGCCTTTAGGAACGCGGTCTAAGACGGCCCGCTCCAAGGAAGCGGCGGTGACACAATGGGTGAGCCCGGCCACGACGCCCAAGGCGACGATGTTGGCGAAGAGGGGCTTGCCGCAGGTTTCAACGGCGGTGTGGGTGATGGGGAGATCGACGCGGCGGGCACCGCGGTCTTCCACACGGTCGACGAAGAGGCTGTCGGTGATGACGAGGCTGTCGGGCGCGGCGTCGTAAGAGAATTTATCCGCCGCCTCCTGACTCATGACCAAGAGGGTCTGGGGCCGCGTAACCCGGCTGAAATGGATGGGGGCATCGGAGAGGATGACCTCGGATTTAGACGCGCCGCCCCGCGCCTCGGGGCCATAGGATTGAGACTGAATGGCCATCTTGCCGTCTAAGAGCGCCGCCTCGGCCAAGATGATCCCGGCGGTGATGAGCCCCTGCCCGCCGGTACCGGAAAAGCGAAAGGTCTCTTTCATCCCGCGGCACCGCCCTTCGCCCGCTGCAGGATTTCCTCGTAAGCGGCGGTGTATTCCTTCACATCGTTTCGCTCGGAAAGAACGCCGATGGGGAATTTCCCCTGCCGCGCCTCGGGAGAGAGTTTTTCCCAAGCCGCTTTCATGACGCCGTGTTCCTTCTGCCATTCCATCATGACCGCCGGGGCGCCAATCTTGTTCTGGCGGCCGAAGTTCGTCGGGCAGGCAGCCACGGCCTCAATGACGCTGAATCCCTTGTGCCGAATCCCCTGTTCGATGACCTTCTCCAAAAGGGGCGCATGGTACGTCGTCGCCCGAGCGGTAAAGGTGGCTCCGGCGGCGCGGGCTAACTCAAGGAGATCGAAGGTCGGTTCCATCGTGAGATAGGGCGCGGTGGTGGCGCGGCTCCCCACTGGGGTCAGAGGGGAATACTGACCGCCGGTCATGCCGTAAATGCTGTTGTTAAAGACCACCAAGGTCAGATCGATATTGCGGCGTGCCGCATGGATGAGATGATTGCCTCCGATGGCGGCGCAGTCGCCGTCGCCGCTGGCCACGATGACGGTCATCTCCGGCCGTGCCATTTTAAGACCGCTGGCGATGGGCAGCGCCCGCCCATGGAGGGTATTGGCCGTATTGAAATCCACATAGCCCGACGCCCGGCTGGAGCAGCCGATGCCAGAAATAAACGCCACTTCGTCCTTCGTCAGCCCCAGGCGGTCGACGGCTTCGATCATCGCCGCCAAGACGATGCCGTTGCCGCAGCCGCCGCACCAGAGATGGGGAAGCCGCCCCGGGCGAAAATATTTATCCACCAGTTCTTCCTTCATGCCGGACCGCCCCCCTCCATCGCTCTTTTGATCTCTGCCAGCATGTCCTCCGGCGTGGCGGACTCGTTATCGTACTTAGCGTAAAGATGAACCGGCGCCGCACCGGCCACCGCCCGCTCCACTTCGCGAACGTACTGCCCGCAGTTAAGCTCATGAACAAGAATATGCTTCACCCGGTGCGCCAGTTCCTTCACTTCCGCCTCGGCGAAGGGCCAGATGGTGACGGGCCGCCACAGCCCCGCTTTGATCCCCTCTTCCCGCGCCATGTCCACCGCGTCATAAACGCTGCGAGCTGCTCCGCCAAAAGCAATGACAGCGATCTCCGCGTCGTCCAAGTGATAACTTTCCGCCGTCACAATGTCCGCCATATCATTTTCTAATTTTCCCCGCAGGCGTTCCATAGCACTGCGGGTGGCGGCGGGGGTTCCCTTAGGAAATCCCGTTTCATCGTGAATCAGTCCGGAAACGTGCCAGCGGTAGCCGCTGCCGAAGGCGGCCATGGGCGGCACGCCGGAGCCGTCCACATCGCGATAGGCCAGATATTCTTCCGGCGGCACCGTCGGCGCCTTCCGGCTGACTTTCGGCAGAGCGCTGTAGTCCTCCGGCAGATCGATGCGCTCGCGCATGTGTCCCACGATTTCATCCATCAGTAAAATGACGGGACAGCGATACCTTTCCGAAAGCGCCACCGCCCGCCGGGTCAGAGTAAAACACTCCGGCACGCTGGACGGGGAGAGAGCGATCACCCAGTGGTCGCCGTGGGTGCCCCAGCGCGCCTGCATAACGTCCCCTTGGGACGGCGAGGTGGGCTGCCCCGTAGCCGGGCCCACCCGCTGCACGTCCACCACCACCAGCGGAATTTCCGCGCTGCACGCCAGGCCGATCATCTCCTGTTTCAGGGAGAATCCCGGCCCGCTGGTGGCCGTCATGGCCTTCACGCCCCCCAAGGAGGCCCCGATGACCGTGCCGATCCCGGCGATCTCGTCCTCCGTCTGCATGAACTTTCCCCCCACTTCCGGCAGACGTTTCGCCATCCCCTCGGCGATTTCCGTGGAGGGCGTGATGGGATATCCGCCGTAAAAGCGCACCCCGGCGGCAATGGCGCCTTCCACCACCGCCTGATTGCCCTGCATCAAAAGCGTCCGCGCCATGGTCACGCCCCCTCTTTTTTCACGAAAATGGCAAAATCGGGACAGCGCAGCTCGCACTGCCCGCAGGAAATACAGGCGTTCTCCCGCCCGGGCGCCACAGCCGACTTGTTGCGCTCGGTAATCAAGAGCACCTCTTTAGGACAAAAATGGGCGCATGTCCCGCACCCTTTACATCGCGCCGAGATAAATTTCAAACTCATACCACTCATCCTTTCCGGCTAGCCCCCTCCAGCGGCCGTCCGTCTTTCTCATGATAACATACCCCCAGGGTGTGTTCAATGGTTTTATATAAATTTTTATATAAAACCTATATTTTTATTGCATAGAGATGTTTGCCTTCCCTTTTTCCGTCACCCTGTTTTCCCCGCCCTTGGGGAACCATTTTATTCGTGTGCCGGCAAGTGATATAATAATGAACACTTAGGGAGGATATGTACCTACCCACTTGACAAAGCGAGCGCAGCGAAAGCCGCGATTAGTGATCGGGCTGCGATCGACAAGGAAAAAAGACGCGAGGCGAAGCGACTATGAACCATCAAACGCTATACAAATATGATGCCTCCGACTTGTACTATACGAAAGATACCTCCATAAAATTCTCCCATTCTCTTAGTTGTCTGCGCATCCTCCGCATCGAATCCGTCCGCAGGCATTTTTTTACGTGGGAAGTACACTGCCGCTATGTCGGCTTCCTCGATAAGTCGGTTGATCATTCAGGCATAGCCCAAGAGGAACTTCTTCGCCTCGCGGCATTGCCGCCAGGCGAGGCGAAGATAGGCACCATATGGATCCAGCGCCAATATAGCGCCGCAGGGGAAGCAAACATCGAGGTGCTCTTCGCCGCGCTAATCGACACCGAAAACAGCCACTGCCATACGGATCTGGAAACATTCCGAAGTGTATCGCGAATAAATTGACAACTCTTTTCCCTTTCTATATAATCATTGATGCATTCAGGAAATTTTCATTTTACGAAAGTCGAGAACCGAAAAGGGGAAAGGGAGAGGACGCATGACGAACAAAAAACGACTGATCTCCGCTGTGCTGTTGGGACTGGCGGCGGGATGCTTTGGCAGCCATCCGACGGCCTACGCGGCGGAGGAAAAGGACGGTATCGACACCTATACCATCGGCGATTTCGTGGTCACCGGCGAGCGCTACGGCGAAGAGCTGCCGGGGGGCTTCGTGAAGGAAAGCAGCCAAGTCGGCCTCTTAGGGGAAAAGGACGCCATGGAGGTTCCCTTTCAGGCCATCAGCCTGACCCAAAAGACCATCGACGTCTTTGGCGCCAATCCCAGCGAGGCGTCCACGGCGATCCTCGTCAACGCTCCGGCCATCCGCACGGCGGGCAGCACCATCTACAATGATTTTTCCCTGCGGGGACAGACGGCGAACGCTTACCAATTCCGAATTAACGGGATCCCAGGGCTGCTGTCCCAAACGAATATCCCCATGAATTTCTTCGAGTCGGTGGACGTCATCAGCGGCGCCAGCGTGGGCATATCGGGGGTCGCCGCCAAAGAATCAGCGGGCGGCACCGTCAACCTGCAGACGAAGCGCGCCCATCAGAACATGACTCAGTATTCCCTGGGCATCGCCGAGCGCGGTACCTGGAGCAACAATTTAGACATCGCCCGCCGCTTCGGCAGGGACGGCGAGCACGGCCTGCGCATCAACGGCTCCTACACCACCGGCGCGACGGGCATCATCGATGAGCGGGTGCGCAATAAGACCTTGGCCATCAATTACGATCACCATTCGGCGTCGTCGTCGACGAATCTCTTCTTTGGCTTTCGCGATACCTGGACGGAAGAGGCGCAGCGCTATTTTTATTTGGGCAATGCCGCCGTCACCTCCATGCCCGCCGCTCCGGACGCTGACCGAAATTTCGCGTTTAAGGGACAGCATTTGGGCATGAAAACGTATTTAGGGACCCTCAATCACGAGCAGAAGATCGGGAAGAACACCCGCGTATTTCTCATGGCGGGGGCTTCCTATAACGACGGCTACGGCTACCTCGTGCCTTCCTCCAGCCGCCTCGACATCCTCAATAATAACGGCGATTACAGCCGCGAGATGGTGCATGAACCCTTTTCCATCCGCAACAGCTATCTCTCCCTCGGCCTCTCCCATAACTGGACGATGGGAGAAGTCAAAAACAAGACGATCTTCGCGGTGGATAAGGACTGGTATCAGGCCCGGTGGGGGCAAAGCGGCACCCCAAAGGGAACGATCACCGGCAATCTCTACACGGGGCACTCGACTTTCGATTTTCTCACGGCGATCAGGGCCTCTTCTGTTACCGGCGGCCGGACGGAATACTACGGCTACTCCCTCCTCAATGAATCTACCGTTGGCAAGGCCATCGTCACTCTCGGTCTCCACCATCATATCTCCAAGGCCATCCCCGCGTCCGGCAGCGCCACGAAAACCAGCGCTACCGCGCCGATCTTCGGTTTTGTTTACCGTCCCACCCGGGAGCTTTCCCTCTTTGCCAATCACAGCGAGAGCTTCCACGAAGGAAGCGTAGTGAAAAGCGGCTACCTGAACGCGGGCGCCATCCTCCAGCCGGGGAAAACAAAGTCCAACGAGATCGGCCTCAAGTATACGAACGGAAACTTTTTGGCGGCGCTCTCCTACTTCGACATGACGAAGGCCGATACGTTTGACAAGGTGGTGGGGGGCGGCACCCTGCGCACCATGGATGGCGAGCTTTCGTATAAAGGACTGGAATTCAGCATGGGCGGCGAATTTTGTCCGAAATGGTCCATCTTCGGCGGCTTCCTCTGCCTTGACTCGGAATACACCAAGCGCACCAACGCGTTTTACAACGGCAAGACAGTGGAAGGAACGCCGAACTTCAGCTTCGTTTCCACGCTGCAGTACGCGCCGGATAAAGACAGCGCCATCTTCCTGCGGGTCGTCCACACCGGCGACGCCCCCATCTATACGACGGCAAAAAATACCCTGACCGTCCCCTCCTCCACCGTCTTCGATTTGGGCGCCCGCTATCGGACGAAGATCGACAAAGTGCCGGTGACCTTCACGGCCACGGTATTCAATGTCTTCAACCGCAGCTACTGGCTGCCCCGCGCCACATACAGCTACGGGATCTTAGGCAATCCCCGCACCTTCGCTCTGTCCATGACCATGGACCTCTAAGGAAGCACCGCCATCTTGGCACATCTTCCCCGCCCTCTCTACGTCGGCAAATCCTCCGCATAGCTCTCTGCGGCCGGTTTGTCGCCTTGATAGGCCGGAAAATCTGTGCCAATCTGAGGGTTTATTTGATCAGTGCTTCCCTAAATATCGCGGGACGAAACAAAAGGCGGCTATCCCTGACAGAAATGGCCAGCGGAGCCGTCTTTTGTCGTGCATGGGGAAATCCTGCCCGGCTATGCCGAGAACACCGCGTCCCGCACATGACCGAAAAACACCGTACCGCACGGGAAAAATCCCCCGTCAAACGCGAATAAATGCCATTGAGGAGGTTTATCATGATCCACCGTATCAAAAACCGCTTTTCCCCCTTGACGCTCCTGCTCTTCGCCGCCTTCGCCGCCGCCTTTTTGGCAGGGTGCGGGGAAAGCGGCAAGCCGACGGCGGAGCACAGCGCCCCTTTAACCGTCACCGACAGTTTGGGCCGGGAAATCCAGCTAAAAGGCCCGGCCCGGCGAGCCATCGTGGAAAACGCCTACAACGCCGAGCTCATCACCGCTATCGGCGCCATCGAGAACGTGGCGGGGGTAGATTATTACATTTACCAGGATCAGGAAGGCTTTAACCACCGCTTCACCGAAGACATGCTCATCGGGAAGGGCAAAGGCGAGGTCAATTACGAAAAAGTCATCGACCTGCATCCCGACGTCTTCATTACCACCAGCAACAGCACCTGGTCGACAACGGCGGAAAAACTCAAGGATTTCGGCATCCCCGTCGTGGTCGTGGACGCCTACTACACGGATCAGTTTGCTCAAAACGTCGCCCTCTTAGGCAAAATATTCGGGCGGGAAGAGGCGGCGCAGGAGCTGAGCGGCTACTTCACCTCCCAATTAGCCTACATCGACCGGCAGCTCAAGGATGTGCCGAAAAAGACCGTCTACTTTGAATACCGCACGGCAGGCACGACGACGATCCCCGGCGATTATTTTTACAAGATGGTGGAATACGCCCACGCCGACAATATTTTTTCCGGCGCGCCGAACGTCCGCATTGATCCGGAAGCCGTGGCCCTCAAAAATCCGGCGTACATCGTTAAGGTTTCCGACACCGACGTCTTTTCTTCCTATATTCCCCCCACAGCAGACGACATGCAGAAAATCTACGACGGCATCGTCTCGCGCCCCGGCTGGGCGCATACGGAAGCGGTGGAAAAGGGCAATCTCCTGCTCCTCTCCCACTATGTCCACGGCGGCGCGTCGAAATTGGTAGGGACCATGTACATCGCGAAATTTCTTTATCCCGAGGAACTGCCGGATCTTTACCCCGAAGAAATCTTTAAGACCTGGACGGAAAAATATCAACAACGCCCCTACATCGCCGGGCATACCCGCCCCGCCTTTCCGCTGAAAGAAGCCGCGGCCGCCTCCGCGTCCTAAGGGAGCGCCCCTTTCCCGGCCATACCGCCTCACATCCCGCCCGCAGCCGCGGGCAAAGGAGGAATTTTTTTGACCGAAAATAGCCGTGAGGGGGAAAAGCGCCCCCTCTCCATGGAAGCCCAGTATCGCCGGCAGACCCGGCGGAAACAGCTGCTCATTTTTGCTGCCGCCGCGCTTCTCATCGCGTCGGCCTACGTCTTTACCACCCTCGGCATGGCCCAGACGTCCCTTCGTCTTTTAGGCGACGCCCTTTGGGCCTATTTCTCCGGCCCCTTGGAAGAAAGCGCCGACCCCACCCTCTACAAGGTGCTGCTCCTCCTGCGCCTGCCGCGGATCGCCCTCGCCGTCCTCGCCGGCGCAGGACTGGCCGTCGCCGGGGCGGTCATGCAGTCCGTCACCCGAAACGTTTTGGTCAGCCCCTTTACCCTGGGTATTTCCGCCGCTGCCGTCTTCGGCGCATCCTTGGCGATTCTCTTCGGCGGCGGTCTCCTCTACAGCGGCGAAGGCGTCATGATCCTCGGCGCGTTTCTCTCCGCGCTCACCTGCGGTCTCATCGTCTACACCATCGCCCGGCAGATCAATCTGCAGCCCATGACGATCGTGCTGGTCGGCATCGGATTGAATTATTTTTTCAGCGCCCTGACGGCCACGCTGGAATTTTTCGCCCGGGAGCATAAATTGGCGGCGGTGGTGGAGTGGACCTTCGGCTCCTTCAACCGGGCCACCTGGGAGAGCGTCGCCGTCACCGCCGCCGTCACGATCCCCGTCCTACTGCTCCTCTGGTCCTTTGCCCTGTCGCTCAATGCCATGTCGCAAAACGACGACGAAACCGCCCGCAGCCTCGGCGTCCGCACCGATCGCGTGCGGACGGTCACCGGCCTCGCCGCTATCCTCGTCACCGCCGCTATCATCAGCTTCACCGGCATCATCGGCTTCGTAGGCCTCATCGCCCCCCATGTGGCCCGCCTCATCATCGGCAGCGATCACGTCTACTATCTGCCCTTTACAGCCCTTTCCGGTGCGCTGCTCCTCCTCTGGGCCGATACGCTGGGAAAATTTATCCTCTACCCGGTGAATATTCCCGTGGGCATCGTCGTTTCCTTCATCGGCGTGCCGCTCTTTTTGCAGCTCATCTTCCAGACCCGAAAGGAGGGACGGTAAATGACACCTGCACCGATCCTCGCCGTAGAACATTTAGCGGTATCTTACGGGAAAAAGCCGGTTTTAAAGGACCTTTCCCTTTCCCTGCCCCCGGGCAGCATCTTAGGCATCCTCGGCCCCAACGGCACGGGAAAAACCACCTTTTTAAAATGCCTGACCGGGCTTTTAACCCCTACCGCCGGACACGTCATGGTGGGAGGCCGCCCCCTCACCGCGTACACGCCTCGAAAATTAGCGAAAGAAATCGGGTATGTGCCGCAGTACACCGGCAGCGGACTGGGTACCACGGTGATGGATACGGTACTCTTAGGGCGTTTTCCTCATTTAGGCCTCTTTCGGCGAAGCTACACGGAAGAAGACAAAGCCTTCGTCTTTCACCTCTTGCAGCGGCTGCACCTCGAAGGCTTTGCCTTCCGCGACATTCGGCGGCTGAGCGGCGGCGAACGCCAGCGCGTCTTCATCGCCCGGGCGCTGGCGCAGGAACCGCGGCTCCTCCTTTTGGATGAACCCACCAGCAGCCTTGACCCCTACCATCAGCTTTTCGTCCTCCATCTCCTCGCCGATGCCGTCAAAGAGCGCGGCGTCACAGTGATCATGACCCTGCACGACCTCAACCTGGCCGCCCTCTTCTGCGACCGGGCCGTCTTTCTGAAAGAAGGGTACATCTTCGCCGCAGGCGCCATCGACAAGGTGCTGACCGCAGAAAACATCCGCACTATCTACGGCGTCGCCACCGAGATCACGGAAAAAGACGGCCACCTCCACGTGCGGCTGAAAAAAGATCTGCCGTCAGGAGACGATATCGCCTGACGTTTGAATAAAATATACAAACGTTCTCTGTCACAGAACTTTTAAAAATATTTTTTCTCATCTTCTTGCCAAATCGTCGCCGGCATGCTATGATAGGCCCATCACGAAAAAGACGATGAATCGGAAAAGTACCGCGCGAAGAGCCGCTCAGAGAGCCGGAGTTGCTGCGAACCGGCCGGACAGCCGCGAGGGGAAGTTCACCGAGGAGTTGCCCGCTGAAGCTTTAAGAAGTAGGCGGTGCCGGAGCCTTCGCCGTTACGAGAGGGAGCCTATCGGTCGATGAGGCCCGTGGGAAATGAGTGTCCGCCCCGGCGGATAGTAAGGTGGTAACGCGAGGAAAAGCCTCGTCCTTTCAAGGACGAGGCTTTTTTGTTTGTGAGGAGGAGGCAAAGATGGAGACCATAGGATTTTTGGGGCCGTCAGGGACCCACAGCGAAGCGGCGGCGCTCTACCTGATGGAACGTTTAGGAGAGGACGCATCCCTTCGCGCTTACCCGGATATCTTTTCCGCCATAGAAGCCGTCATCGACGGGGAGACGAACAGCGCGCTGATCCCAGCGGAAAACTCCATTGAAGGCGCGGTGAATATCACCTTGGACACGCTGGCCGGGAGCGACGCTCTGCGCATCCAGCGAGAACTGATCTGGGACATCCACCATCAGCTCATGGCCCGCTGCCCGGCGGAGGAAGTCCACACCATTTACTCTCACCCCCAGCCGCTGGCCCAGTGCCGCCGCTTTCTCAAGGAACGATTTCCCAAGGCCCGGCTCCTCACGACAGCCAGCACGGCCCGCGCCGCCAAGATCGTAGCCGGTGGCGCGGAAGGTGCGGCAGCGATCTGCACTACCCGGGCGGGAGAGCTGTACGGCCTCATGCCTATCGCCACGGAAATTCAGGGGGATTTTCGAAACTGCACCCGTTTCTACCAACTGCGTCGGCCGCCGTTTCCCCCGCTGCCCGAAGGGGCAGCAGGACGGGCCGCCGTCGTCTGCCAGATTGAGGGCTCCAAAGCCGGCAGCCTCTGCGAGGTACTATCGGAATTTGCCTCGCGGCAGGTGAACATGACGCGTATTGAGAGCCGCCCGGCGCGCACGGCCCTCGGCGTTTACATTTTCTTCTTCGATCTGGAAATCGAAGCGGGCCGCTCCCGCGCCCCGCTGGAAGACGCCATCGCCGCCGTCCGAAAAAAGAGCCTATGGTTCAAAGATTTAGGCCGGTTCCCCGTCCTCACCGGGGAAAAAACGACGACCCCGTGACGGCGAACCCTCCCCGCCCCCGCGGAACCGTTTTTCGCCGGTGCATCCCACCGCTAACCATAAAACGCCGCGGAAAAATCCGCCGCGAAACGTCCACCGCTGGAAACATAGCAAAGGAGCTGATATCATGGTTATCATTATGAATTCTGACGCCACCGGACAAAATATTGCCGACGTCATCAGTGTCATTGAAAGTCAGGGCCTCAGCGCCAAGGTCATGGAAGGCGCCCAGCAGAAAATCGTCGGCGTCATCGGCGATAAGACCCGGCTGGCCGCCTGCGCCATCGACGCCCTGCCGGGGGTAGAGCGAAGCGTCGCCATTTCCAAGAGTTATAAATTAGTGAGCCGCGAATTTCATCCTCAGTCCAGCGTCATCGACGTGGCGGGTATTCCCGTGGGCGGCGAGGAATTCGTCGTCATGGCGGGGCCCTGCGCCGTGGAATCCCGAGAGCAGCTCTTGGAAGCGGCCGAGATCGCCAAGCGCGGCGGCGCGCAGTTCCTCCGGGGCGGCGCGTATAAACCCCGCACTTCCCCATACTCCTTCCAAGGCTTGGAGGAAGAAGGACTGAAATATTTAGCGGAGGCCCGGGAAAAGACGGGGCTCCGGGTCGTCACCGAAGTCACTGAAGTGGAAGCCGTCCCCACCGTGGCCGCCTACGCCGATCTTCTCCAGATCGGGGCGCGGAATATGCAGAATTTCCGCCTCTTAAAGGAAGTCGGACGCACCCAAAAACCCGTCCTCTTAAAGCGCGGCCTGGCCGCTACCCTCGACGAATGGCTCAATGCCGCCGAATATATCCTCAACGAAGGCAACCCCAACGTCATCTTCTGCGAACGGGGCATTCGCAGCTATGAGACCTATACCCGCAACACCCTTGACCTCTCGGCAGTGGCCGCCGTGAAGCACCTCTCCCACCTCCCCATCATCGTCGATCCCAGCCACGGCACGGGGAAATGGCGCCTGGTAAAGCCCATGTCCTTAGCCGCCGTGGCCGCCGGTGCCGACGGGATCATCCTGGAAATGCACCCGAATCCCGCCAAGGCGCTCTCCGACGGCCCTCAATCTCTCACCCCCGTGAACTACGAAGACCTGATGAAAGATGTTCGCAAGCTGGCCCGCTTCATGAAGATTGAAGGCATCATCAGCACCGATCTGTCATAAAACTCTTCTTATCGATGAATAAGTTATTCACAAAATTCTCGTCTTTTCCTGCTTTTGGGGATAATTTTGTGGATAAATGAATGAAAACCGGCGTCCCACAAAATTCCGTCAGGAATCAGCGGGACGCCGGTTTTCATCTAGGAAAAACTACGTTACTAAAATAAATCCGCATGAGAGCCGGTGCGCGAAGCGGTCAGAATGAGTTGACCGCGATCCACCGCATAAATCAAAAGCCAGTCGGGAGCGACATGACATTCCCGAAAACCGATATAATCGCCGGTCAAGGCATGATCACGATATTTAGCCGCCAACGGTCTTTCCCGGCGAAGGGCCAGCAAGACGACTTCCAAGGGGGCGACATCAATGCCACGTTTCCGTATACGTTTCAAATCCCGGCGAAATTGCGTGGTCATCACTAAATCAAGCATCGTCGTCCTCTGCGTCAATATCGCGGCAAAGCTCCGCAAAGGATTGGTAGCGTTTCGCTGGACGCCGCCCGCTCATAATCTCCCGCGCTTCCTGTATCGCCAATCGCGTTGCTTCATTATAGCGCGGTACTTTAGGTTGGAAAGGAAATCCTCCTTCCATGATAGAAGTATGCAAAAAGACATGAATGGCATCCGTGACCGAAAGACCAATATTTGCAAATACCGCTTCGGCCTGCGTTTTTATCTCGGGCTCAATGCGCAAGTTGATATTGGCTGTCCGCATGTAACATTCCTCCTTTTTTCTTATTGTACCGCAAGCGTGAAACAAATACAACACATATAATTGTCAGATGGAGCAACTTTTCTTTCACCCTAAAAACCACAAGGCCACGGCTCCGGCGGCGCTGAGCGCGGCGAGAAGCAGCAGCAGCGCAGCCAGGGAGAGGAGACGGCAGCGTTCTTCACGAACAGCCAGGAGCCAAATGAGATCAAGGATATCGGCGACGGGAATAAATTGCACGGCGCCGTGGAAGATCGCCAGAAAAGGAGGCAGGCGCTCTTCTCCCACCGCCGTTTCTATGGCGGCCAGGACATAGCCGGTTCCAGCGAGAAGGGCAAGCGCTGCCACCGCGCCCACCACATCCCAGGCACTGACGGCGAAGGCCGTCCCCCAAAGGCGTGTGACCCCCATCGCGAAATCGCCGCTCACCATCGCAGCGATGAAAAGAGCAAAATAGAAGGGAATGAGACCGTACTTCATCAGCATGGCGGCGCGTTCCAAAAACGCGCTGCGCCGCTGCCACCCGTGATAGAGGGCCGCCAGGCCGTTCACGACGGCCAACAGGAAGAGCCCCATGAGGATTTGCAGCACGGTCTGGCGCCGCAAATGCCAGAGGAGAAGCCCTGGCGCGGCGTAGAGAAAGGCGACGGAAAACAGCGGCAGAAGATACCAGAGGCAGGAAGCGCCTGCCGCAATTTCATCGTCGGCAGGCACGGCAGCGCCGACGGCGCGGTTCGATGTCCTATCGTAATGCTCCGTCCCGCTCTCCCCCTTTCCTCAGACTGCATCGTTCCCGGCGTTTTCTCCTTTTCTCTCATCGCGAAAGGGGCGGCCGCTCTTTTCGCGGCTTTCTCCCGGCCCCTGTCTTTTCCAACAAAAAGGCTTATCCGAAGGCCGTGTTATTTTCGCCGAACGCGGCAATAAGCGCCCCGCCGAATATACGCCTTTTCGCTGCCGATGCCCTGGGGCTAAAACTTGCCGCCGCCCCCGCCGGAAGAACCGCTGTCGTCCGAGGATGAGCTGCTTTCATCGGAACGGCCTTTGCTCTTCGGCACCGACGTGACATTTGTGTAAAGGAAGGTGTCTTCTTCGTAGGTGAGGCTGAAAGAACCTTCGTCCAAATATTCATCTGCGGCGGCGGCATCTCGGACATTGCTCATCTGCCCGATGAGATACGAGCGGACGCCGTACCAAGTCAGCGCCGCCACGACTAAGGCCGCAAGGGCCGCCATCATATTGAAATCGTTAGCCGGATCGTAGGGCTCGCCCGTTTTTTCGTAGTAAGCCAGCTCCATCTCCGCCGTTTCGGCGAATTTCATCGCCGCTTCGCCGAATTTGTTGTCCTTTAAGAGGGGCAAAATCTCGTCCTGAATATGTCGGACGCCGGTTTTACTGGGAATGATCTGATTGAGATAACGTCCCGTACCGATGTAATAATCCCGGGATTTGACCGCCACGAAAAAGACCATGCTGCCCCGGCTCCCCTGCTCGTAGCCGCTTCCGCCTTCGGCGATACTTTTCGCTACCTGCTCGGCACTCTTCCCCCCGGGAAGGCTCTCCATGAAGACCACGCCTAAATGGACGTCATACTTGGCATTGATGGCCGCTAACTTCTTTTCCAAATCGCTCCTGAGCTTATCGTCAATGTTGATGCCAGGGGCGATGGAGACCAGCGCATTCCCGCTGCCCGCCGCAGCGGCGAAGGTCTTGCCGCCGGTCATCTGATCGGCTCCGGCCGCCATCACCGTGGAGGCGATGGCGAAAACGAACGCCGCGCAGAACATCATGAGAAAGAATTGACTGATCTTACCGCTTTGTCTTTTCACGTCCATCCCTCCTTAGGTTAACATCATCTTGGCGATGAAATAGGCGATGGGAATCATAATGGCCGCGGGAACCAAGGGGTAGAGCAGCGCTTTATTCCTGTCATAGGGGAGGCTGCCCACCATCTTGCCGGTCTGGCCGTTCATCATAAAGGTATAGGCTTTCCCCGCATACTTTGTGGTGAGGATCCAGACCGGGGCCATGGCGTAGGCGACTTTGCCCCCATCCTTGGCGATGTATTTTTCCTTCATTTCCACGCTGTCGTAGCCGGTGACAGTCCCCTCCAACACGCCCACGGCGCTGACTTCCACCCGCTCGTCGGCCCGGGGGACGGCCGCCTCGGCGTCCACATCGTACTTATCCGCTAAATAGCCCGTCAGATAGCTGGCGCTAAAAGGCACGAGGGCACTGTAATCAAAGGGCTCAATGCTTTCCATGTAGGTGTCGTCCATCTTCTCGCTGCCGTCCACCGGAATCCGCGAAAAGTGCATGGTGCCCTCCCGCTCACAGTCATAGACACTGGTCTCGGTGACCGTCTCGTCCGAAGTTTCATAGACATTGCTGCTTTCCGCCCGGAAATTGGCATTGGCTGTAACCGCCGAGTCGAAAAGCCAAAAAGGCACGTACATGGGCTGGATATCCTCCACCCGATTGTTGGCGGTAAAGGCCGCCGGAAGGAGCATCTTGCCTTCGTAGAACTTTTTGAGGGCCGCCACCGCGTCCTTCTTCGTCTTGACGAAGGGGATCACATAGTCGGGCTTCATCATGCCATCAAAGCGGCTGGGTACCATCGTTGGATTACCGCAGTAGCAGCACTCGGTGGCCATAGTGTTCTCGTCGCAGACGAGGGTCGCGCCGCAGGCGGAACAGGTAAAACTCTTCAATGCCTCCGCTTCCGCCGCGTCCCATTCACTGCCCGCGCCTCCCGTATCCCATTTAGCTTCCTCGGCCTGCGCCGCTTTCGCCGCCCGTTCCTGCTCTTTTTGGAACATTTTCTCCACGGTTTCCACGGAGAATTCCTCGTCACAGTATTCACAGGTGACGTTTGCCGCCCCCGGCTGGAAACTCAGCGGTGCCGCGCAGTTAGGGCATTTATAAGCTACCGTCGTTTCGGCCATCATCCATCCCTCCCTTATGTACCGGCCATCATGAGTCGACCCCGACCCACAACGTCCACATTTCTCTCCGAAGGCATTGCCATCAAGCCTGAGATTTTCCGCAGTTGGAACAGAATTTCCCGGTGTTCTGTGTTCCGCACGAGCAGGTCCACGGCCCTTCGGGCTGAGGCTTGCCGCAGTTAGAGCAGAATTTGCCCGTGTTCTGCGTGCCGCAGCCGCAGGTCCAGGCAGTCGCCGGTGCTGGCTGGGCCTTTCCGCAGTTGGAGCAGAATTTCCCCGTGTTCTGCGTGCCACAGCCGCAGATCCAGCCGGCCGCCGCACCGCCAGCAGCCACGCCGCCTGCGGCGGGACCCGGTGCCCCTTGAGGCGGCTGCGGGGGCTGTCCCACCGGCTGTCCCATGCCGAAGAGCTGCCCGGCATTCATGCCCCCCGCCTGCCCGGCAAGACCCATGCCCATAAAGGCGCCCATTGCCCCCATTCCGCCTTCGTTGTTGGCCGCATCCACCATGGCCGTGGCCTGCGCGCCGGCAATACGGGCCGCCGCCATGGACGGATTCGTGAGCGGCGTCGAGAACTGGAGATCCTTGAGGCGCTTTTCGTCCTCGGGATTCGCCGTGACGCTGGACACACCGAAGGATACCACCTTGATGCCGCGCTGCTCGCCCCACTTCTGGCTCAAGACCTCGTTCAGGGCGTCGGCAATCTCCATGGTATGCCCCGGCAGCTCGTCGTAGCGGATGCCCTGCGCGCCGATCTTGGCAAAGGTTGGATTGAGCGCCATCAGAAGCTCGCTTTTGAGCTGACTGTCGATCTCGCTGCGGTCATAGACATCCTCCACATTGCCACAGACGTTGGTATAAAAGAGAATGGGGTTTTCCAGCCGGTAGCTGTACTCCCCGAAGCAGCGAATGGAAACCGTGGCATTGAGCCCGATGGTCTGATCGATGATGCGGAAGGGAATGGGCTGGGGCGTCCCGTATTTGTTGCCCAAAATTTCCTTCGTATTGAAATAGTAAATACGCTGATCCTTCGCCGTATCGCCGCCATAAGTGAAGCGCTTCCCGATGCGCTTAAAGACAGCGCCGATGCTGGTGCCGAGGTCTCCCTCAAAGACCGTCGGCTCCGTCGAGGTGTCATAGGTGTATTCCCCCGGCTCGGCACAGACCTCCACCACTTTGCCCTGCTCCACGATGATCATGCACTGGCCATTGGCCACGGCAATGCCGGAGCCGTTGGAGATGATGTTCTCCTCACCGCTGGTATTGGAGCTGCGCCCGCTGGTGCGCTTTTGTCCCTTCGCCACCAAAATATCCACATCGAGGGCGTCGCAGTAGAAGAATTCTTTCCACTGATCCGCTAACACGCCGCCCGCAGCGCCCACTGCCGCTTTAATGAGTCCCATAAGTATGCCTCCTTCAGCTGACCGATTGCCCCGCATCCTTGATGTATGCGCCTGACGCGGCGGCAGAGAATCCCTATCCGCCGCACGTTTCCTCCTCCCTGCACACCACCGGGGAAAAAGACGCCGCCCCACACAAAAAGGCCGCATGAAAAAGTCCTTCCCCCGTGATCGGAATTCCTTTACTTTTTCATGCGGCCTCTCTCCTCATTCCTGTGAAATGCAGCGTGAGATATAAAATTCTTAATTTTAATTATACTCAAATTTTCCCTCAAGACCATCCGACAAAAGGCGGATAATCTGACTCAACTTTCCCCTTTCTGTGTCAATACGCAAATTTCTTTTTCTTACGTTCAAAATACGGCGTCAATCCCCCATCTCCCTTTATATACGGGATTTCCGTATATTCTTCTGTCCCTTTGCCATCCTCGCCCGCTGCTGCTTTCATCCTACATTTCCTGCCATCCAGCACAACCATCTTTTAGAAAAAGACAATATGAAGCGATTCTCCGTCTTATTGTAATGACATTTCTCTCTTGGTTTCCCGGACCGTCCTTACGGAGAACGGTGAAAAATTCTTCTCTTTTTTTACCAGCCGCCAGACGCACCGCCGCCGCCGGACCGGCCGCCGCCCCCGGAATTTCCCCCGCCGCCAAAGCCGCCGAAACGTCCGCCGCCGGTAAAGCCCGTGTTCATCATACACTCAAAGACAAGACAAATAAGGAGATACCGCAGCTGATACAGGCGGAAGTGATAGCCGAAGAGCCGGCAGAGAATCTCCAAGAGGAGACGCAGCACCAGCCAGAGGAATTCCACATGTAGATACTGCGCCAAATAGCCCTCGTTGTCTATGCCCACGAAAGCGAAAAACTGCCAGAGGATAGGGCTCCACTGCGCCAGAAAGGAAGATGGCAGCACTTCTCTCCGCGCTTTTTCCGGTGTTTTGTCCCTGGGCAGAGAGGCCGGCGCGGAGGCAGCGGTCTCGGAAGAATCACGCTCTCCCGACATCCCCGCCAAGGCGCGCACGGCACTGGGCACTGCCTCGTAACCGCCCCCTGCCTTCACCGCTAAAGCGGCGTAGGTTTCCCGAATGGCCGCGGAAAAATCGCCCGCCTGAAACCGCTGCCTCATACGATCCAGAACCTCCCCGCACCAACCATCGGTGAGGGTACCTTCCAGTCCGTAACCCACTTCAATGCGAAATTGGCGCTCCTCCTTCGCAATGAGCAGCAGTACGCCATTGTTCTTCTGCCGATCGCCGATGCCCCAATCCCGAAAGAGCGTGGTGGCATAAGTTTCAATATCATGCCCCGATAGGGAATTGACCGTCACCGCCACCACCTGGATCCCCTCCCGAGAGGCCAAGCTCTCCCCCGCTACCCGCATAGCCGCAGCATCCACTGCCGACAGCAGTCCCGCTTGGTCGCACACATAAAAATCCCGATTGGGCGCGGGCCAATACTGCCGTGCCGCGCTCGCCGTCAAAGCCGCCATAAAAAGCAGCAGAACGACGACCCCTATCCGCCGCCAACGTCTTACCGTTCCCATGCCTCCGCACCTCCCGTTTCCGTCCCGGATTCCCCCGCTAAAAGATATGAACTCTGCCCCTGCCGTGGGGATTAACGGCATGCGCCGCGCCACAAAATTCGCCGCACCCGCTCGCTGTCCCGCCTATCCCGTATCAGCGTTCCCCCCGGCTCTTGGGGAAGACGAGACGGTAGAGTTCATAAGGCGGCTGCTGCTCCGGCGGATAATTGATGGCCGAAGTGGTAAAGTAGATACTGCCGTCCGGCGCCAAGGCAAAAGAATCTGCCCAGCGAAAATCCTTTTTCAGCGGAAGAATCGTCCCCGCCTCATCGGTATTTTCCACTTCCACATCAAATTCCCACACCCCTTCGTCGGCCAAATCCCCCATGTAGAGGCAGCCGTTCCGCAGCACCATGCCGTCGGTGGGCAGGTTATGAATATTCACCCAGCGAATGGCCTTCTGCCGGTCGGCCACGGTCCGGGCGGCATCTCGAAGGGCCGCCGTCTTCACCGCGTAGAGGCAGTCGCCCCCCAGCGCGGAAAAGTAAAGCTCCGATTTGTCCTTGGAAAGCTCCAATCCGTCGCTGTGCGCCATCTTCGTAAAAAGGCCGGTGTGGGGGAAATAAATGCTCTGAAGGTTCGCCCGCACTTCGGGAATATCCGTCAGCGCCCGCCATGCTTCCCCGGTGGTAAGATCGAGAGCGATGATGCCGCCGTGTCCCGAATCGGTGATGTAGGCAAAGCCGCGCCCGTTATCGACGCGGACGTCGTTGAGATACGTGTCCGGCAGGACGACCGCCGCCGAAAAGGGATAGGTTCGGGTGATTTCCCCAGTCGCGGTATCCACACGGCAAAGTTTCGCCACCGTGGAGTCGGCGTCCTTCCCCGCCAGCTTCGCCGAGTCCAGCACCCAAAGCGCCCCCGCCTCGTCCGCCACAACGCTCTGCACGTTCACCAGCGGCGCGTCCTGCAAAATGGGCTGCGGCGTGCCCCCGATCATCTCCGCTACCTTAAAATCCGGATGATTTTCCCATGTGGGATAGCAGACGAAGATGCGCCCCGTAGGCGTCACCGCCACCCCCGTCCACTGATACGCTGACTGCGCCACCAATTCCGCCGTCGGGCCATCGTCTAAAACACCGCTTCCCGGTGCCGCCTCCGCTGCGCCCCCAAAAGCCGTCCAAGCCCCTATGGCCACGGCAGCCGCACCGATAAAATTTCTGCTCCACTGTTTCATCTTTTCACCCTCCATCACCAAATTTTCTCCTGTCGTGCCTGCCCCAACCACTAAAAGCAGGCCACGCTGTGCCTGTCCTTGCCGGGGGCAGGCACATGACGCTCGCTATGTTCCCACTTAGCCTTTATCTCGTACCATAGCCACACTCCCCCCAGCCTTCGCTGCGTTCGTCTTTATGAAGGGATTCGATACATATTTTCACTAAGTTCACATTTCCCTACGGTCGTGTTCCCTAAGTGTCCATATCGTATCACAAAACGGCTTTTTCTTCCCATACGAAAAAATTCTTTACCCAACATCCTTGCCGGAGCGACGTCAGAACGAATACCGACTAAAAAAATGTTTCACGTGAAACATTTTTTCGCCCCAAAACGCCAACCATCTAATTTGCCACAACGGCCCCCACTTCGCTCCTTCCTACGTCTGCCGCACTCTTTTGGGTCACATTTACGCTTCCGACATAAATTTCCCCAGAGCGTGGACTGCCTGGCCTAAGGCGAGCCCTCCGTCGTTAGGCGGAATGAGATGATGGCGCAGCACCGTGAAGCCGTCGGCAGCGAGGCCCTCCGTGACGAGACGAAGCAGCAAGCGATTCTGAAATACGCCGCCGGAGAGGGCCGCCGTGGAAAGGCCCGTCGCTTCCCGCGCCGCCCGGCACCCCGCCACGATGGAGGCCGCCAGCATGGCGTGAAACTCCGCCGCCAGACGCGCCGGATCTTCTCCTTTGCGCCGCGCCGCGGCCAGCCGCTGAAATATGGCCCGCGTCGGCAGGCGAAAGAACCCTGCCGCTTCAAAAAGAAGCGGCAGCGGCAAGGCAGTGCTGACGCCGAAGTTTTCTGCTGCCGCTTCCAGATACATCGCCGCTTCCCCTTCAAAGGTGGAAACCCGGCGAATGCCTAAGAGGGCGCTCACCGCGTCAAAGAGCCGCCCGGCGCTGGTGGTGGTCACGCAGTTGAAATGTTTTTCCGCCATGAGACACTGGGCGGCGATCTCTCCCTCCGTGCCCAATCCTAAGGCCAAGGCCTCCTCCTTGGCCCGCGCCGGGTCGATGACGCCTAAGAGATTGACCGCCGCCCGCCATCCTTCCTCCGCCGCCCGATCGCCCCCCGCCAGGGGAAAGGGCTCCAGCGAGCCCAGCCGCGTGAAGCCTCCATAATCGGCCCACAAAAATTCCCCGCCCCAGACGGTTCCGTCCGTTCCGTAGCCGGTACCGTCGAAGGCCACGCCGATCACCGGCCCCGCCGCGTCATTTTCCGCCAAGCAGGACACGATGTGCGCGTAATGATGCTGCACCGCCCGCACCGGCCGGCCCAGTTCTTTCGCCAGCGCCGTCGTCCGATAGCGCGGATGAAGATCGCAGGCCACCACCTGGGGCGCAATCTCCAAGAGCGACGCCATGCGGTCAACGGACTCCCGCAGCGCGGCCAGCGTGCGCAGGTCGGAAAGATCCCCTACGTAGGCCGAAGGATAAAAGAGATCGTCCTTTCCCAGGCAGAAGGTATTTTTCAGCTCGCCCCCGAGGGCCAGCACTTCCCCCCGCAGCCCGGCGGAGAGCATCACCGGCAGCGGTGCGTAGCCCCGGCTGCGGCGCACCATGTAGGGGCCGCCCTCCGCCCAATCCATCACCGAATCGTCGGCTCGCACCCGAATGCGCCGGTCGTGGGAGAGGATCGCGTCGGCCAGCGGCGCCAGCAGCGCCCGGGCATCCTCCTCCGTCCGGCAGAGAGGCGCTCCCGGAGGATTGCCGCTGGTCATTACCAGCGCGTCCGGCATCGCAACATCGTCGGGATAATCAAAAAGCAGCAGATGGAGCGGCGTATAAGGCAGCATGATCCCCACGCGGTTCAGTCCAGGGGCGACGTCTGCCGCGATGCGCCCGCCCGGCCGCCGCGCCAGGAGAAGAATCGGTTTTTGCGGCCCGTCCAAAATCTCTCCCGCCTCGTCTGAGACCTCCGCCTCCCGCGCCGCCACCGCCAAATTCCGCGCCATCACCGCAAAGGGCTTAAAGGGGCGGCGCTTATCCCGGCGAAGCCGCGCCACGGCCGCCGCGCTTAAGGCGTCGCAGCAAAGATGAAAGCCGCCGATCCCCTTGACGGCCACGATGCCCCCGGCGGCGATCCGCCGCCGGGCCTCGGTGATGGCCGCGCCGCCCCGCGCCTCACTGTCCAGAAGATAGACTTCGGGTCCGCAGTCGGGGCAGCACACGGGCTGCGCATCATAGCGCCGGGAGGCCGGATCGTCATACTCGGCAGCGCAGGAGCGGCACATGGGAAACGCCTTCATGCTGGTATTTTCCCGATCATAGGGCATGGCGTCTAAAATGGTGAGCCGCGGGCCGCAGGCCGTGCAGTTGATAAAGGGGTGAAGATAGCGGCGATCTGCGGGATCAAAAAGTTCCCGGCGGCACTTTTCGCAGACGGCAATATCGGGAGACACGAAAACCGCCCCCCGCTCCGACGCGCTCTCCACGATGGCGAACCCATCCGCCGAAAAGGGCGGCAGCGCCTCCTCCGCCACCCGCAGAACCGCCGACCGTTCCGGCGCTTCTTCCGTCAAAGCGCGGCGAAAATCCGCCATGGCCGCCCTCCGCCCCTGGGCCAGAATTTCCACATACGGGCCCTTGTTGGCGACGCTCCCCGAAAGGCCGTGGGCCGTCGCCAACCGGCTCACAAAGGGGCGAAACCCCACCCCCTGCACGATACCAAACACCCGGTACCGCCGCGTCAGGCTCTCTTCGCCCGCCGCCGCGCCTCCGCGCTCCATCGCCTCACCCCCTCGCGTCTATCGATCCGTCCCTATCGCCAGTATATCACACAGCAGAAACTTTCGATACCGCCGAAAAACTGCCGCAAAAAAACCGGTCTCCCGTCCAGTAGAGAAAGCCCTGATAAAGGTACCCTCATATCCTGACGCATCTTTTTTCCCTCTCTGCGTTCAGTTTGTTTCCTTGGCAGGACAAAAATTCTGCACCAATCTGACAGACTTCCTTTTATCCGCGTTGCCTTGAAAAACGGCGGCGCGTCCCCTATAATGGAAGGAGAAGAGGAAATTAAGAGAGAACGAAGCGGGAGGAGACAGCGGCATGCGGGACAGAACGCGGCAGAAAATAGCGGAACTTATCGAGCGGTATCCAGTGCTGGCGGTATGCCGGGCGGATATCGAAGCGGCGGCAGCGGCGCTGTGCCGCACCTTCGCCGCGGGAAATAAGCTCTTAGTCTGCGGAAACGGCGGCAGTGCGGCGGACGCGGAGCACATTGTCGGGGAGTTGATGAAAGGCTTTTTGAAGCCCCGGCGGCTGTCTTCGGCCATGGGAGAAAAATTGCGGGCCGCGTTCCCGGAAACGGGGGCCTATCTCTACGAAAATTTGCAGGGCGCCCTTCCCGCCATTTCTTTGGTGAATGCCGTGGCCCTCACCACGGCCTTCGCCAACGATCAGGCCCCGGATCTCACCATGGCGCAGCAGGTCTTAGGCCTCGGACAGGCGGGAGACGCCCTCTTAGGCATCAGCACCTCGGGGAATTCGGCGAACGTACTCTACGCCACGCAGGTGGCGCGGGTACAGGGCCTCACCGCCATCGCCCTGACGGGGGAAAGCGGCGGAAAGCTGAAAGACATCGCCGACATCACCATCCGGGTACCGGCCCGGGAGACTTTCAAAATTCAGGAGTACCATCTGCCGGTCTACCACGCCCTCTGCATCGCGGCAGAGGAAGAATTTTTCGGCCGGGAAGGCTGAGACGGCTCCGGCGGGGATGGTGCCTGCCGAAAACGAAGGATCCTGAAGTCACGCCCTTCCCGGCAAACCACCCCCCCGGAAAGAGTACGGCGGCCGAGAGAACTCCGGCCGGGTTCCGAAAGGAGGGCCTTGCATGAAAAAGCGAATGCGCCTCGCCCGCCTGGGACGGATGGCCGCCCTATTCTGCCTCGCGGCGCTGTTCTGCCTCTGCCTCTGCAGCACAGTCGCCGCAGCAAAACGCGACTGGACTGACCGAGAATATGATTTTTCCCAGGCGCGCCGCATTCTGCTTTTTGATTTGGACACGGCTAAAATGCCGGACAGTCCCGTTGCCCGGCGCCAGGCAGAAGACATCTTCACGCGCGCTGTCCAAAACAAATTAGGCGGACGGCTGATAAGCCTTGAGGAGGCGGCCCATCTTTTAGGTTCGCAGCTCGACACCGACGTGACGTCTCTCCTCTCCTCCGATCGAGAAAAGGCGGCGGCGCTCATCCGGGAACACGTCCAACAGGTGGCGGACGTCTGGATCGAGGGCCGTGTCGATACCTGGGAAGACGATTCCTTCCTTCAGCCTGCCTACACGGAGTGGGAGCAGAGAGCCTATACCCGTATTTTGCGGGACAGCGAAGGAAAGACCTACGAGGAAACCTACTACGTCACCGTGCCGGTCTATTATCCGGCCCGGCAGATATGGTATTCGGGCATCCAGGTGACCTTTGAGGTGCGCGACGCAGCCTCTGGCCGGCTCCTCATGGCCCGAGAAGATGACCGGGGGCGCGAGGGCTCCCATCAGCAGGACAGCATGTTCAAACGCATCTGCAACTCTTTTTACAGCGATCTGGCAAAGAAAATCCGCATCGCCGAAAAGGCGGCAGCCGAAGAGGGGAAAGGGTCCGGCCATGACAATCCCCTCAGAAAAGACATCCCAAGAAAGGAGAACTCGCCATGAATTACAAGAAGATCTTAGTCCCGCTGGACGGCTCGGAAGCATCCCGGCGGGCGATGGACGAGGCCATGTATTTGGCCGGCTTGAGCGGCGCGACGCTGCTCTTTCTTCACGTCGTGGACCTCAACAAGGAGCTCCCCACCCCACAGCGCATCTGGGAAGAAAGCAACTCCCTAAAAGAGTGGGAAAAAGCGGGGGCGGAGAAGCTCTCGAGCTTCGTCGTCGGCTTAGACGACAAGATACGCCATGATGATATCGTCGAGGTGGGGTCGCCGGGCAAGGTGATCAATCGGATCGCCCAAGAGAAAGGCTGCGATCTCATCCTCATGGGAAGCCGGGGCCTCAACGTCTTGGAAAACATCGTCCTGGGCAGCGTGAGCCAGTACGTTCTCGCCCACGCCCCCTGCCCGGTGATGGTGGTGCGGTAAACCAAACAACGGCATACGAAAAAGACGGCGGCCCGGGGGAAATGTTTCTCCCGGGCTGCCGTCTTTTTCGTACGGTCAGCGCCGATTTTAGGCAAGTAACCTCTGAGAGGAGAAAGAAACTGAATTTATCAGGGGTTCCGTAAGTTTTCTCACAGGGTACCGAAGATGCGGTCTCCGGCATCGCCGAGGCCGGGCACGATGTAGCCGTGTTCGTTCAGGCGCTCGTCGATGGCCGCCACATAAATGGGCACGTCGGGATGGGCCGCATTGACCACCCGAATACCCTCCGGGGCCGATACCAGGCACATCAGCACCATTGTTTTCGCCCCATGCGCCTTCAGCATGGTCAGCGCCGCCGCTGAGGAACCGCCGGTGGCCAGCATGGGATCCACGACGATGAGGGTACGCTCCGCCACGTCCGGCGGCAGTTTACAGTAATATTCCACAGGCTTCAAGGTCTTCGGATCGCGGTAGAGGCCAATGTGCCCCACCCGCGCCGCGGGAATAAGATTCAAGAGGCCTTCCAGCATCCCCAATCCGGCCCGCAGGATGGGAATGATTCCCACCTTTTTCCCCGCTAATTTCTTGGCGCGGCACTTGGCCACCGGCGTCTCAATCTCCACCTCCCGCAGCGGGAAATCCCGGGTGATCTCATAGCCCATCAGCATGGAGATTTCTTCCAAAAGCTCCCGAAAATCCTTGGAACCGGTCTCTTTCTCCCGCATGAGGGTCAGCTTATGCTGGACGAGGGGGTGGTCGACAAGGTGAACCTTCAAATCGTCAGTCATGGGTCATGCCTCCTCGTAGAGCGGATATTTACGGCAAAGGGCGGCGACTCGGGCGCGGGCTTCCTCTTTCGCCTCGGCGCTGTCCGGGTGCGTGAGCGCCAGCGCGATGATGCCCGCCACTTCCCGCATATCGTCCTCCTTAAAACCCCGAGTGGTGAGCGCCGGAGAGCCCAGCCGCAGCCCGCTGGTAACGAAGGGCGAAAGGGGTTCAAAGGGGATGGTGTTGCGGTTCGCCGTAATCCCCACATCATCCAAAAGGATCTGGGCTGCCTTGCCGGTAATGTTCTTCGAGCGGAGATCCACGAGCAGTAAATGGTTGTCCGTGCCGCCGGTGACGATGCGAAACCCGTCCTGCATCAGTGCCTCCGCCAGCGCCGCCGCGTTTTTCACCACCTGCGCCGCGTATTCCTTAAAGGATGGGGCGAGGGCCTCCCCTAACGCCACCGCTTTGGCGGCGATGACATGCATCAAGGGACCGCCCTGAATGCCGGGGAACACCGCCTTATTGAACTGCTGGCCAAATTCCGCGTCCCGGCAGAGGATCATCCCCCCCCGAGGCCCGCGCAGGGTCTTGTGGGTCGTCGTCGTGACCACATCGGCGCAGGGAATGGGGCTGGGATGAAGTCCCGCCGCTACCAATCCGGCGATATGAGCCATGTCCACCATGAAGTACGCCCCCACCTTTTTGGCGATCTCCGCCATCCGGGGGAAATCTATGATCCGCGCATAGGCCGAAGCGCCGGCCACGATCATCTTCGGGCGGCATTCCTCCGCTGTCTTTTCCAAAAGATCGTAGTCGATGCGCTCCGTTTCCTTATCCACACCGTAAGGAACGATCTTAAACCATTTGCCGGACATATTCACCGGGCTGCCATGGGTGAGATGGCCGCCGTCGGTGAGATTCATGCCCATCACCGTATCGCCGGGCGAGAGGAGGGCGAAGAACACCGCCATATTCGCCTGCGCCCCAGAATGAGGCTGCACGTTGGCGTACCCCGCACCGAAGAGGTCCTTCGCCCGGTCGATGGCCAGCTGTTCCGCCCGATCGACGAACTCACAGCCGCCGTAATAGCGCTTGCCGGGATAGCCCTCGGCATATTTATTGGTCAGGACGCTGCCCTGCGCCTCCATGACCGCTCGGGATACGATGTTCTCCGAAGCGATGAGTTCCAATTTGCTCCGCTGCCGCGACAACTCGCCGTCGATGTGCTTTTTCAGCTCCGGGTCCGCCTTTGCCAACGTGTCCATTAAACTCATGAAACAGCCTCCTCAAAAGATATGTATTTTTCTATCTGTTCCGCCGTATGCCTACAGGGGCCCGACCCGCCCTAAGGCGCCGACTCCCGGGGCAAGCGCTGCGCCCCGCCGCCGGCAGGAAAAGCACGCGATGTTTCATTGTCCCGCCTCTTAAAAAAATCGTCAGCGCTCTTCCAGCGCCATGATCTTCCCGACGCGGCGGGCGTGACGGCCGCCCTCAAAGGACGCAGACAGCCAGGCGCGTAGGATCTCGCCTGCGGGGCCGAAGCCCAGTACCCGGCCCCCTAAGGCCAGTACGTTGGCGTCGTTATGCTGCCGCGCCATCTTCGCCGAGTATACATCACTGCAAAGGGCCGCCCGAATGCCGGGGATTTTATTCGCCGCGATAGAGATCCCGATCCCTGTGCCGCAGAGAAGAATCCCCTGCTCCGCCCGGCCCCCCGTAATCTCGGCGCAGACCTTCACCGCAATATCGGGATAATCCACCGACTCCGGCGTGTACACCCCCATGTCCGCCGTCTCAATCTCCGGGTACGCTGCCAGCACCCGCTTGACTTCCTCTTTCAGTTCCAACGCCCCATGGTCACAGCCAATCGCAATTCTCATCCCGCTAACCGCCGCCTTTCGCCACACAGCACTGCCCGTGCCTGTGTCAAGGAAGTATTCAGCCCGTCATCCTGGCGCATCCTTTTCGTCCTGCCGGGAGAGCATATCCTCCACAGAGAAGCGCTCTGCCTCCGGTTTGTTTTCTTGCCGAACAACGTTCTGCCTCCATCGGACAGACTTCATTTTATCACTGCTTCCTCAGTATTTACATTATATCACAGAACCCTTTTCTGTCCCAGAGGGTGCGGGGAAAATCATGGCTTCGCGTCACTTTCTGTGCTACAATCGAAGGGAGGTGATCACGATGAAAAATGGTTCGAAGCCCAAAGTGTGCGTGGCCGGAGTGGGGGCGATCGGCGGGCTGTTGGCGGCCCTCATCGGACGTTCCCGCCGCGCGGCGCTCTCCGTCATCGCCCGCGGCGCGCGAAAGGAAGCACTCTGCCAAAAAGGCGTCATCTTAGACAGCGACCTCTTCGGGCATATCGTCGCTCGCCCCGAGGCCGCAGCGGAAGACGGCGCGGCCCTCGGCGTGCAGGATTACGTCCTGATCTGCGTCAAAAATTATTCCCTTGACGCCATCGCGGAGCAGATCGCCCCCTGCATCGGGGATGATACCGTCCTCTTGCCGGTGATGAACGGCATCGAAGCGGGGGATCGCCTGCGCCGCCGGTTCCCCCACGCCGTCGTGGGGGACAGCGTCATCTACACCATCACCGCCGCAGAGACGGACTTCTCCGCCCGGCAGGAGGGCGCTTACACCTACATGACCATCGGCAGCAAAAGCCCTAACGAGAAGGAACGGGGCAAAGTGAAAGCCCTCGCTGCTCTCCTTCGCGACACGGGGCTTGACTGCCGCTGGACCGAGGACATCGAAAGCGCCATCTGGCAAAAATACATCTTGAACTGCGCCTTTAATTCCGTCACGGCCCGCTATCAGACGGATCTGGGCGGCATTCGCGCCGACGCCGCCAAGGCCTCTGATCTCAAAGCGCTTTTAGCAGAGGCCTTCGCCGTAGGCGAAGCCACCGGGGCAGCGCTCCCGAAAGATTTAGTGGAAAAGCGCTACCGCGCCATGATGGAAAAACAAGCCCCCACCGCCACCAGCTCCATGAAGCGAGACATCGCCGCCCATCGCCCTACGGAATTAGACGCCTTCTTAGGGGCACTTCTCAAAAAGGCCAAGGAGGCGAACATTGCCGCCCCCATGAGCCGCCGTTATTACGACGAGCTGAAGGCTATGACAGAGCCCAATTAGGCGGCGCAGCCCCGCCATCTTTCGGCACGGTTCATCCCCTTCGCCTCGTGCCTTCTGCTGTTCTTCGCCTCCCGGACGGCAGACGGCTGTACCTCCGCTGCGGGTCAGCGCAACAGATTGCGTCCAACAGCGAATAGGATAAAAAATGCCAAGAGAAGGCCGCTCAGCCAACGGGGCCATTCTTTTCCCCGCCCAGTGCGGATGTACGCGTATTCATCCGCCGCGATGAGCGCTAACAGCAGGGGGCCGGCGAGGCAAAGGGCGGGATTGGCCGCCCACGCGCCAGAAAAATCCCCGCGCCCTAATGACAAAAAGAGCTGCGTTACACCGCAGCCCGGGCAAAGAAATCCCGTTGCCGCGCGGATGGGACAGGGAATCGACCACCCCGTCCCGGTGATGATGGCGAAATAGAGCAGCCCCGCCCCAACGAGCAGCGCGTATTTTTTCGCCACAGCTCGCCCTCGAGCCCACCGCACCGCCGGCGTTTTTTCCATCCCTCTCCCCCATCTCTGTGCAGCGCACTTAGCTGTATCCCTTGCGCCCGCCCTTTTCGCTATCATATTACCACAAAACCTTCACAGGAGGCTCGCCATGAACGAAATTTTTTCAACCGCGCTGCCGGGGCGGCCTTTATTAGGCCTCTTGACCACCGGGGGCACCATCGCCGGTGCAGGGGACACCCCGGCGCAAACCATAGACTATCAAGCCGGGGTTTGGGACGCGGCGGATCTTTTAGCCGCCGTTCCCGGCCTTACGGCGATGGCCCGCTTTCGCAGCGAAGCCATAGCCGCCATCGACAGCAAGGACATCACCGAAACGCTCTGGCGAAAGCTCGCCGCCCGCACCCAAAGTCTGCTGGATGATCCGGCGATCACCGGCGTCCTCATCACCCACGGGACAGACACCCTGGAAGAAACCGCTTACTTCCTCTCCCTTACCCTCACCGGAGAAAAACCCGTCATTCTCACCGGCGCCATGCGGCCGGCCACTGCCCTCAGCGCCGACGGCCCGGCTAATCTCTGGAACGCAGCCCGTCTCGCCCTGTCGCCAAAAGCGCGGGGACGCGGTGTCTTAGTAACCATGAACGACGAAATCTTCACCGCCGCCACAGTAACGAAACGCGCTTCTTATCGCCGAAACGCCTTTACCGCCGAAAGAGGCGGCCCAGCAGGGTTCATCGCCGGCGAAACCATCCGCTTCTTTCATCCGGCCGCCCCCGGGGCTCTCTCCTTCGCCCTCCCCAAAGCGTCGCTGCCCCCGGTGGTCATCCTCTACGGGTACGCCGGTGACGACGGCGCTCTCGTCCGCGCCGCCCTTCACACCGGCGCCAAGGGCATCGTCTACGCCGGGCCGGGGATGGGAAGCCTCCCCGTCCCCGTGGAAAAGGAACTCCTCGCCGCCCGAGCCAAAGGCGTCGCCGTCATCCGGGCCAGCCGCCTTCCCGAAGCCCTCGTCCTCTCCCCCGGCAGCCCTGCCCCTCAGAATGCCGATACAGCAGCCTCACCCAAAGAAGAGGCCGCCTTCATAGCCAGCGGCTCCTTATCCCCCGTCAAGGCCCGCATCCTGCTCCAGTGCGCGCTGGCCCAAGAAGCGCCTCTGGCGGCACTGCCGCAAATCTTCTGCCAGGCGTCTTCTCTATCATAACGTATCCCCTCACAAGCGACGCCGAAGAGAAGCATTTACGGCAACACGCCCGTGGCAGGCGGCAGCAATGCCGCCACCCGTTTTTATCTCCACCTCTCACCTGACGCCAAAAGGCCCTGACCGTTGCTGGTCAGGGCCTTTTTTCTGCTGTCTTTTCCTCCGCCGCGAGAGGGATATAGAGATGGATCGTCGTGCCCCGCCCCACCTCACTGGTCAGCGTGAGGCGAATGCCGTGTGCGTCGGCGATCCAGCGGGCAATGGCGAGCCCGAGGCCGGTTCCCCCCACCCCCGCCTTGGCACGGGAAGAATCCACCCGATAGAACCGATCGAACACCTTCGCCTGATGCTCGGGGGCGATGCCGATGCCGGTATCGGCCACGATCACATGAAGCTTATCCCCTTCCCGCTGAGACGCCAAGAAGATCTTACCCCCGGCCGGCGTATACTTGGCGGCGTTGTCCAGGAATATCCGCAGCATTTGCCGAATCATCACCGCATCGCCGCAGATACGCGCCGGCGCGTTCTCCCGCAGCGTCAGTGTGTGCTGGGTGGCAATCAGCTGTCCTTTTTGCGCCACATCCGCCAGCAGGGCAGCCATGTCGATGATTTCTCGATTCAGAGCCTGCCGGTTGAGATCGGCCCGAGCCAGGAACAGAAGGCGCTCAATGAGGCTTTTCATATTTTCCGCCTCCGAACGCATGGCCGCAATCCCTTCGTCCAGGATCTCTTCATCCTCCGAACCCCAGCGGGTCAGCATATCGGAATAGCCCAGCATGACCGTCACCGGCGTCCGCAATTCGTGAGAAGCGTCGGACACGAAGCGGCGCTGCTGCTCGAATCCCGATTCAATGCGCTCCAACATGCGGTTAATCGTCACCACCAGCTCGCGCATCTCATCGTCCGCCGGCGGCATCGGGATGCGGCGGCTGAGATCCGTAACCTCGATCTCCCGGGCTGTCTGGATGATGGTGCGCAAGGGGTGCAGCGCCTGCCGGCTCACATAATAACAAGCGATGAGTGCCAGCAGAATACCCAGGGTATTGGTCAGCAGGAGGCCGTTGCGCAACAGGTGCAAAAAATCCCGCTCCGCCGTGATCATGCGCAGGAAGTGAAGCTGGTACGGCTTTCCCTTCCATTGGACGGAGAGGGTCTGATAATACATGTGAAATTTATTGAGAAAAACTACCTGCAGCGCCTTGCTGGCCCAGAAGGGCGGGGTTTCCACAATGTGCTGCTGCACCTCGTTCACAGACGGATAATGGGGCTCGCTGTCAAAGACGCGCACCCCGTTGCCGTCTTCAATGCGCAGGACCACCCCCGGCGTCAGCGCACCGTCCCGATACAGCTGAAGCGCGAACTGCGGCGGCATCACCCAGTCAGGATCCAGCTCCCGCCGGGCCCGCTGCTGCCGCAGCGACGGCAGCGGCGGCAGCTCGTCAGAGCGCATCTTTTCCGACCGCTCCATGGAAAGCAGCGTTTCCTTTATGCTCCGCCCGATCTCCAATTCCGCCTGATGATAAAGAGAAAAATATATGCCAAGAATCGTGAGGAGGCTCGTCAAGAGCAGCATGCTGACGAGAATCGCGGCGTTCGCCAGCATGAGCCGCGCCGATATACGAAGCGGCGGCAGCTTAATCCCGAATAACATAGCCGATACCCCGCATCGTGTAGATGAACTTCTTTCCGAAGCGTTCGTCGATCTTCGCCCGCAGATAGCGGATGTAGACATCTACTACGTTCGTATCGCCAATGTAATCATATCCCCAGACCTTTTGCAGGATCTGATCCCGGGTCAGCACCGTGCGCTTGTTGCGCAGGAGATATTCCAGCAGGAAATATTCTTTCTTCGTCAGCTCCACCGACTGGTCATCCACCCGCACCTCGTAGCGGTCAGGGTACATCACCAAATCCCCCGCCACCAGCATCCCGCCGTTCTCTTTCCCGTCCGCCGGCTGATGATCCCGAAGCGTGGCCCGGATCCGCGCCAAAAGCTCCTCAATGGCGAAAGGCTTCGTCAGATAATCGTTGGCTCCGATATCAAGGCCTTCCACTTTGTCCTCTACATCATCCTTCGCCGTCAGCATGATGATGGGCACATCCGATAATTTACGGACACTCCGGCAAACTTCCAGTCCGTCCATATCCGGCAGCATAATATCCAAGAGAATCAGATCAAACTTTTCCTCCAAGATGCGCTCGTAGGCGCGGCGTCCGTTTGTTTCAATCGCCGTCGAAAAGCCTTCGTGTTCCAGCTCCATTTGCAGAAACCGAGCGATGCGCCGCTCATCCTCCACGATAAAGATCTTCGCTGCCTCACTCATCTCGTCCGCGCTCCTTTTTCGATTGATGATTTTCCCATACTATTATAGTATAAACAGATTAGCCTTAAAAAGGAAGCGCCCCGGCGATGTTTAACGAAAATCTAACATCCCCGGGGGATAGATGTCCTTACCTTCACTTTTTATTCAGCTTATCCTGCGCTTTGGCCATGAATTTTTCCGTCTCCACCACATAGCGCTCGTGGGATCCGCGACCGATGAGACCAGCTTCGTCAAAGGCTTCCACCGTATAGCGCAGGCGACGCCCCTCGACGGCTTCCACTTTAGCCACAGCGCGAACGCTGGCCTCTACCGGAGTGGCTGCTACATGCTCGACGGAAAGCATCGTGCCAACACTAGTCCATCCCTCAGGCAGCAGTGCCTGTGCCAGATTCGTCGCCGCCTGCTCCATCAAAGCCGTCATAGCCGGCGTTCCCAAAACCAGCAGTGACCCGCTGCCCAAAGCCCGGGCGGTATGATTGACTCCCACGGTCATCGTTTCCTCCCGGCAAAGGCCGACGGTTATTTTTTCCGTGATTTCCATATATGTCACCCTCCTTGCGATTCTTGCCCGATAAGCGGGGAACGTTCCTGCTCTTCTTCTCCCTTGGACGATACCAAGAACATCTCCCGAAAGAGATCGATGAAGTGGTGCGCCGCCGCCGAAAGCGTATGGTTCTTCAGCCAGGACAGAACCGTATGGGCCATGATCTCCGGCCCCACCAACCGTTTCATAACCAGCTGTCCGTCATCTGTCAAAAGGCACCGCGCCGACATCGGCAGAAGCGCGATACCCAGTCCGGCCCGCACCGCCAGCGCATTTTGCACGATGCTGTCGCTCTCACAAATAATATAGGGCATAAAACCCGCTCGTTTACAATGGATTAAAAAGGTTCCCTTCCAACGCAGCGGCAAGATGATGGGCTGTTCTTTTAGCTCCTCTACCCGCACTTCCTCCGGCGACGCGCCGCAGAGATGATGGCGGTTCATCACCATCATCAGCGGCTCGGGCGGCAAGAGCAGCGATTCGTAGAGATTCGCATCCGCCTGGGTGCGGGTCAGGCCGATCTCGATCACACGGCTGTCCAACATTTCCAGCACCCGCGTCCCCTCGGCCTCCCAAATCTGAAAGGTCACCTGGGGCACCCGCTGATGAAACTCCCGCATGAGCTCCGGCAGAAGCAGCGCTCCCGAAGAAGTGACCGTTCCCAGCCGGATCGTCCCCGCGAGGCCGCTGCCGATCTCGGTAATCTCCCGCACCGTACCGTCCACCATGCTGAGAATATGCTCCACCCGCGCGTAGAGGCGGCTGCCCGCTTCTGTCAGGCGGATGCGACGGCTGCCCCGCTCAAAGAGCTGCACCCCCAGCCCCTCTTCAAGGCGCTTCATCTGCCGGGACAGCGCCGGCTGCGCGACGTCGAGGCGCAGCGCCGCATGACTGATATTCCCTTCCTGCACCACCGCATAGAAGGCCTGCATATCTTTAATTTCCATACCCGCTTCGCCTCGCGTCCTCTATAATAATAACAATATGGATTCTATATGAATTACGTCAATTCATTATACTTCTTTTCTCGCCGTTTGCCAACCAAAAAAGACGTCCGGCAAAACACGGGAGCCGAAAACACGCACACCCCGTACGGCTCACACAGCCTCGCTGCCTCTTCCCGTAACCCCCCCTTCCCGCCGCGGCCGAAAGGGGGTTCTCTTTATCTTCGAATGCCGCCCTCGAGCAGACATCACCTCGCACGCTATTTAAATCCCGTTTCAGGCAGCAGTTCTCTTTACACCAGCCCCAGCGATTTCATGTAGCCTGGGAGATTCGCTTCAAAGTTCACCCCGTAGCGGACTTCGGTGCCCGCCGCCGCCGACCATTTGATACTGGCAATCGTAAAGTCCACGGCGGCCCGAACGGCCTCCGGAAGGGAGCGGCCCAGTGTCAACGCGCCCACTACGGCGCTGCCAAAGATATCACCGGTGCCATGGTAGCTGCCGGGCACTTTTTCTCCCAAAATGTACTCGATGGTGCCCGCCGCGGTGTCATAAGCCGCCGCCCCCAAAGCCCGGTCATCGAAATAGACGCCGGTGAGAACGATCTGCCGCACCGGGATCTCCTCCGCCAGGCGGTGGAGAAGCCCCTCGATGTAGTTCTTTTCGTAGGGGCCTTCCCGGTACGTCTCCCCTAACATCAGCGCAGCCTCGGTGAGGTTCGGCAGAATGAGATCCGCCTTGGCGCAGAGTTTTTTCATCGCCGGGGGGAAAGTTTCATCAAAAATGGTGTAAAGCTTGCCGTCGTCCGCCATCACCGGGTCCACCGCCACGATGGTATTCGGCCCTCGAAGCTCCCCAATGGCTGCCGACACCAAATCAATCTGGGCAAAGGAGCCTAAGAACCCCGTATAAATAGCGTCAAAGGAGACGTGCAGCGACTTCCAATGGGCCGCCATGGGGGCGATGTCCTCTGTCAGATCCCGATAGGTAAAGCCTGTAAAACCGCCGGTATGGGTGGACAGCACCGCCGTGGGCAGCACCGAGCATTCCACGCCCGCAGCGGAAATGATGGGCAGCGCCACCGTCAGGGAGCATTTCCCCACCCCGGAAATATCATGCACCGCCAAAACACGTTTTTGTCGCATAAAGAGCGCCTCTCTTTCATAGGTAGTCGCGAAACGATAGAAATAGGATAACACAAAATCGCTCTCCGCGCCAGTGCGGAGAGCGATAAAAATCTGTCGTCTATTCCCGCTCCACTTTGTATACCGCCGCGTACATGGCGGGCAGCACCAAAAGCGTCAGGACCGTGGCCACGATGAGGCCGGCAGCGATGGCCACCGCCATAGGGCCCCAGAAAGTACTGGGCATGAGAGGCACCATGCCTAAAATGGCCGCCGCCGCCGTGAGCATGATGGGCCGAAAACGCAGTACCGCCGAGTCCACCACCGCGTTCCAGGGACTTTCCCCAGCCGCTTCGTGCTTTTGTATCTGATCGATGAGAATGACCGAGTTGCGGATGATCATGCCCGTCAGCGCCAGGATACCCAGATCGGCCACGAAACCTAACGCCTTGCCAAAGAGCAGCATCCCCAGCGTCACCCCGATAATGCCCAAGGGCGCAGTGAGAAGCGTCAGAACCATCTGCTTGCCATTGCGAAGCTGTACCATGAGAAGCGTCATAATGAGGAGTACCATGGCCGGTACAGGCTGCAAAAGATAGGCCATGCTCTTTTTGCTGTCTTCCAGGGAGCCTCCCGGCTCAATGGTGTAGCCCAGCGGCAGAGATTCCCGCAGCGCCGCCGTCTGCTCATAGATTTTTCTCGCCGCGTCGTCTGCCGTGCCGGTGCGGATGTTCGCCTGCACGGTGATGGTGGGCTTCAAATCCCGCCGCCAGATGAGGCCGTCCTCCGCCTGATAGGAAATTTTCGCCACCTGGGACAGGGGCACATAGCGTCCGCTGGAGAGGCCAATCGGCAGATCTTTCACCTTCTCCAACGTATCGCGATCCCCTTCCTTTAGGCGAAATACCATACCAATGGTGCGGTCCCCCCGATAATATTGCGCTACCGACGCACCATTGATTTCCGTATAGAGGGTGAGGGCCACGTCGTGGCTGCTGACCCCTAAGGCCCGCATTTTCTCCTGATCAAGGGAGAGGGACAGCACCCGAGACTTTTCATTCCAGTCGAAATGAACGTCCGTATAATTGGAATCGGCCCGCATGAGATCAGCCACCTCTCCCGCCAGCGCCCGCACCTTCTCCCGATCATAACCCGCCGCGCGGATCATCACCGGATACTCCGCGGGCGGTCCCGTCTGGATCGTCTGGATATTCGTCCGCACCTCAGGGAAATTTTCCGCTAACTCTTCCCGGAGAGCGGCGATAAGGTCGTCGCGCTTCTCCGCCGACTGGGCCACAATGACAAATTGGCTGTAATTGGCCGCCGGAAGCCGCGGATTGATCGTCAAGACGAAGCGGGGCGCACCGGTGCCGACGTAGTAGGAGTAGTTCTCAACCTCCTCCTGCCGCTCATCAAGAAAGCGCGCCAGCCGCGCCGCTTCCTCTTCACTGGCCCTAAGCGATGCCCCTTCCGGAAGCCGCATGTCCAGCAAAATTTCCGGGCGCAGCGACGGCGGGAAAAACTCCTGCCGCACCGCTCCCAAAAGGAAAACAGACAGCAGAAAGACCCCCGCCGTCCCCGTTAAGACAAAGGGACGATGGGTGAGAAACCAGCCTAAGACAGCGCGAAAGATCCCATAAAATCGATTTTGGTAGGGATCGGCTTTTTCTCCCTCCCCCGCCGTCTTCGCCGGGACGCGGATGAGATAGTAACCGAAGAGCGGCGCTACCATGACGGATACAATCCATGATAATCCCAACGCAACGGCGACGACGATGAAAAGATCGCGGCAAAACTCCGACGCAGGACCGACGGAAAAAGCCACGGGAATGAACCCGGCGACAGTGATCAGGGTGCCGGTGAGCATAGGCTTGGCCGTGGCGCGAAAAGCGTAGCAGGCGGCATCAAAACGTCCCAATCCTTCCTCCAGCTTCACGCTCATCATCTCCACGGCGATGATGGCGTCGTCCACTAAAAGGCCCAAGGAAATGATCAGCGCCCCCAGGGACACCTTGTGGAGATCAATGCCCAAAAGATCCATGGCGCAAAAGACCCCCGCCAAAACCAGCGGGATGCACCCGGCCACCACTAAGCCCGTCCGAATCCCCAGGCTCAAAAAACTCACCGCCAAGACGATGACAACGGCTTCTCGAAGGGTACTGATAAATTCGTCGATGGAATGCTCCACCACCGCCGGCTGATCGGAGACCTGATGAATCATGAGTCCCGCCGGTTCCTCTACCTGCACCTTAGCAATGAGGGAGCGAAGCTGTTCCCCCAACTCCAACACGTTGCCCCCCGTTTCCATGGATACGGCAACCCCGACCGCCCGCTGGCCGTCAAAGTACATCTGAGGATCGGAAGGCTCGGCGTAGCGCCGCTCCACCGTGGCAATATCTCCCAAATGAAAGATTCGTCCCCCCACCCGAAGCGGCGTCGCGCGGACGGCATCCAGATCGTCATAACTCCCGGTGACACGGAGGTACACATTGTTTTCTTCGGTATCAATCATCGCCGCCGGGGTGATCGCGTTCTGCTGCTTTATCGCCTCGGCCACCAATCCCGGAGAAAGGCCCAGCTCCGCCAACCGTTCCTTCTGCATCTCAATGTATACCGTCTCCGTCTTTTCCCCTAACAGCTCCGCCTTCTGCACGGAGGGCAGCTCCAAAATGAGCCGCCGCAGCCTCTCCGCTGTCTGCCGCAGCTCTTCGTAAGAATACCCGTCCCCGGTGACAGCGTACACGGAGCCAAAGACATCGTCGAAGCGGTCGTTATAGAAAGGGCCATAGACCCCTTCCGGCAAATCCGGCTTGATATCGGCGCCAAAATTCCGCACGTCCCGCCATACATTGCGAATCTCTTCCGAAGGAACATCATCCCGCAGGTTCACGAAGATCACCGCCGTGCCGGGGCGGGAATAGCTGCGGATATGATCGATTCGGGGGATATCCTGGAATTTTCGCTCCAACTTGTCCGTGACCTGCTGCTCCATCTCTGCCGCCGTAGCCCCCGGCCACGCCGCCGTCACCACCATCTGGCGGATGGTGAAACTGGGATCCTCCATGCGGCCCAATTTCAGGTAAGAAAATATCCCGGCCACAAAGACGACGGCGATAGCGTACCAGACGAGATCCCGGTTCTTCAGGGAAACCTCCGTGAGATTTCTCATGGCCGCGCCCCCTCCGTTCCCAAGCGCACGCTCTCTCCTTCGTGCAGTTTATGAACCCCGGCTGTAACCACACGATCCCCCGCCGCAAGACCCCGCAGGATGACACGGTTGCCGGCGGTTCCCTCCACCGTAACCGCTTGCAGGCGAAGCCGATCCTCGTCGTCGATGATCCAGACGTACGGCGTATCTCCCGTCTGATAGAGAGCGGAAAGGGGCAGTGTCGCTGTATCAGCGGCACGCTCCGCCGAGAGATAAACGCTGGCCGTCATGCCCGGCATGATCCCAGCGGGCGGTTCCGGCAGCGCAACGCGCACCGCATAGGTGCGGGAAGCACTATCCGCCATGGGAGAGATCTCTCGTACCACGCCCGGCGTCCGGCTGTCCCCCAGCGCCCAAAAAGACACTTCCGCCCGCCGCCCCACGGCGACCTCCTGCCGCCGATTTTCCGGCACGCTCATCTCTACTTCGAATTCTTCTGTCTGCACCAGCGTCATCACCGGCATCCCGGCGCTCACCACTTGCCCCACCTCAGCGCTGATAGCCGCGATCAATCCGTCGGCGTTGGCCGTGAGATTCGTATAGGAAAGGGCGTTCTGCGCCTGCACATCCTGAGCCAGCGCGTTTTCATAGGAAGCCGCCGCTGCGTCGTAGGCTGTCTGTTGCTGCTCCAGCACCATCGCCGCCACCGCGTCGGCCTGATAGAGGGCGGTGTAACGGGCGAGGTTTGACCGCGCCAGTGCCAGATTCGCCCGCGCCGCTTCCACCTGCGCCGCGCTCTGGCGGGCTGTCTGAGCTACGTCCTTGGGATCCAAGGTCATGAGAACCTCTCCCGCCCGCACCCGGTCCCCCAGCTGCACGGTACGGGACGCGATCCGCCCCCCTACCTGAAACGCCAACACTGTTTCGTAACGGCCCCGAACCGCCGCGGCGTAAGTAGACCCCTCCGCGTCTGCCCCCAATCGCACTGTTTCATACTTCACCAGGGGCACCGTCGGCTCCGGCGGCTTTTGTCCGCACCCGGCCGTCAAAAGGAGCGCCGTCCCAAACAGCAGTGTGAAGATTATCTTCTTTTCCATACCGAGCCCCCCGTCTTCATTTTCGCATCCGCCTGCCTCAGCCGCATCTCAAAAGGCATAGCCGTCAAAGCACATGAATATCTGCCGCCATGGCCCGACCTGCCAAACGGGGAAAAAGACGCTGTACCGTCTCCGCCTCCCGATCCGTCATCCCCTCACACAAATAATCCATCCAATGATGTAAAACCCCTTCTAAAAATGCCTGATGTTTGCGGGCTAAAGGCGTTAAGTACAGACGCTTACGCCGGCGGTCCTCCACATCCCGGCAGCGCGTAACGAAGCCCCGGGCTTCGAGAGACTGGATCTCTCGGGTCACCACCGTCTTGTCCATGAACAGGCGGGCCGCTAATTCCTCCTGACTGCTCCCTTCATGCTCAAACAGGGTGAGCAAGAGCCCGTATCCCGAATAACTAAGCCCTATTTCCTGGCACTTTTCCCAAACCACCGCCTGAGATCGACGATGCAGCAGGCCAAAACTGTGCGCCACAGCTAAATAATCCATCCCTCTTCCACCTCCTTGAGCCACCTGCGTTCCCCGCTGCGCCGCCAGCCGTTTATCCTCTTCCCATCGAGGTAAAAGCACAGCTCTTTACATTTGGTTGTTTTTATCAACTAACTCCTTTCATTATATAATAAACTAAGTAACTGTCAACCCCTATAAGCTTAGAACATACGCTCCTTAAACCACGCAACAAAAAACGGCCCGAAAGGATTTCTCCTTCGGGCCGTTTTTGTTCCTTGAGGAAGCACTGATACATTCAGCCACATCATCTTGGCACATCTTTTTCGCCCTGTCTACGTCAACGAAGCCTTCACATAGCCTTGCTACGCGTTCGGTTTGTTTCCTTGATAGGACAAAAAATCTGTGCCAATCTGGCGGACTTCATTTTATCAGTGTTTCCTAAAAATTCATCGCTGGGATCTCCAATTTTCCCTTCACCACTGCGTTGGCCGTCTCGATGGCCTGATGCGCCTTATCTACGGCGAGGCCGAGGGTGCGGAGGATTTTGTCTGGATTGTGGAAGCCCATGCCGTTCTCGGCCGCCACCCAATCCCAATACCACTGCGCCTCTCGAAGCTGTTCCCGGGCTACGGCAAGCTGCTCGTCCGTCGCCCCCGCCGCCATGGCCGCCTGCACCGTCAGGTGCGCCTTGGCCACCGTCTGCCCGGCAATGCGCTGGATGCGGAACGTATTGTCGTGGATGGTCTTGACCCGCGCCGTCAGCGTCTCCGCGCTCTCCGTGTGGCACTTTTGGCAGGAAGCCTCGACGGTCTTTAGCGGACTGGTCATCCAATGGGAAGTATACTTTCGGCCGTTCTCCCGCATATAGGGCATGTGACAGTCGACGCAGGTCACCCCGGCGTCGGCGTGAACACTGTCCTGCCACGTCTCATAATCCGGGTGCTGGGCTTTCAGCATGGGCGCCTTGGAATCCGCGTGGATCCAATCGTACTGGAAGCCCCCCGCCTTCCCCGACTGATAATACTGATACTGCCCTTCCGCCGTGAGTCCATTATCCCACGGCGTCACCACCCGGCCGTCTTCCTTGGCGAAGTAATACTCACTGTGGCACTGGCCGCAGACGTAGCCCCGCATATCGTTGTGGGACACCTCTTTGATGTCGATCCCCTTCCGGGCCAAGGCCTCCACCAGGCTCTGCTGATAGACGCGCAGCGCCATGGTATCGGGATCGTGACAGGTAGAACACCCGAACCACTCGTCGTCCTTGATGGGGGCCATGATCTCGTCGATGGGCTTGGCAGCGTAGGCCCAGCCGCTCTCCTTAAAGTACACGTCGTACATGTAAGAACCCTTGCAGGTGATACAGCTTCCCTTCTGCCCCGGCAGGCGCTTCGAATTCTTGAAGTCCACGCCGGCATAAGTATGTCCCCGATCGTCATCATACTGGATAGCGAACTTATAGCCTTTGAAATTTTCCAGCATCTCCGGCTGTTCCACCAAATGGGAATTTTCCGCCTGGGCGCCTCCATAACCCGTCGGCGAGGGGGACAAGTCGTTATTCTTCATGTAGGAATTGTATTGCAGCGGATAAGCGTCCCGATAGGCGTGAGTCCCCAATCGTTCCTCCGGCGGCACCTTAGCCAGCCGCACGCTATCGTCCTTTGGCGCAGCGGCGATACGGAACACGATGAATCCGAAGAACAAAAGGCAGACCGCCACTATCCCGACCAATATTTTTTGCAGCTTATTCAACTTTTATCCCCCCTTCAATAGGACGCGCCCCGTGGGCGATGCGGCTGTGACACTTCAGACAGTCCCCGCCGGTGTCCATCGGCTTGAAGAGATCGGCGTGAACCTTGTTCATGGTGTTGGCATGACAGCGCAGGCAGTTGCGGTTCACCATGTCCCTTCCCCGAGCCGACAGCTTGATATGAGCCGGATAATCCCGCAGTACCTCGTGATAAACGTCGTTCATCCCCGTCCGCCCTTTCTCAAAGAGATACATGACCATGCTGTCATGGGGCAGATGGCAGTCCACACATTCCAATTTTGAATGCGTGGACTGAGCGAAGGTTGCCGTGACCTCCTTCATGGAATGACAAGTGCCGCAAAAAGCCGGCGAACCGGAAAACGACATCATCGCCGCGCCAGCCCCAGAGATCACCACCCCGATGGCAAATCCTCCCGCCAGACAGGCCAGCGTGTGCCGACTGACGAAATCCTTAATGGCCACGCCTGCTCCCCTCCTTTCCCTTACGCCTATTTCCCCCCCCGAACCACGAAATGTCTATCCCTTTTCCCTGCCGTTGCCCCGTGGTCAGGTGCATATCCTCACGAAGCGCTTGTTTCCTACGTCCACGCCTCTCAGTACTCATATCATATCATGAAAAAAACCCTCCCGATGTTGCCAGAGCAACCAACAGGAGGGGAAATATTAATTTTTCTGTAAAAAAGACTGCTTAGTGACTACGGTTCACAAAAACCCCCATGTCATCCCTTGAGGGCGGTGAAAGAGCCAAGGGTGACGAGGGCAGCGCCCAGCCAGAGGAGCCAGATGAAGGGCTTTGTGCTGACAGTGGCAGCGATGGGCTGGGCAGCTTCCTCCTTCAGCGAGTGAAGAAGCTCGAGGCGGATACGGCGGCTGTCCTCGGAAACGCCGGTAAGGCGAAGGCGTCTTTCTCCGCCGAAGAATGCGACGGGCTTTGAAGCACCTCCTTCTGCCGTGGCGATGATGGCAGGATGGACGTGTTCCACCGCCGCGCCGTCGGTCACAGCCACATCGACGGTAACGAGAAATCCGCCGTCGGGCTGGGGCGTCACCTCCATGTCTTCATAACGATAGGCGAAGCCATCGTCCATGACGGTGCGATGAAGCGCCAGCACCAGCCCGGCTCGGCCGCTCTCTTGGGGCGGCGCAGGGGCGATGTAAACGTCGCCCGAGAAAGTTTTGTCGATGGCCGGTTCCCGAGCCGCATCCTCGCCGCTCTTATGGAGCTTCGTGAAGGCCGTCACTTCCCGTTCGTCCACCGTGTATACGTAGGTTTTCCCGGTGCCGTCCTCCATAAAGCGCTGGCCGCGATAAACGATAGTGTGCCCAAGGAGCGCTGTCGGCTCGTCCACCGTGAAGGCATGGGACACCTGCTGTCCGCCGCTCTCCGCCAGCACCATGGCCAAGAGGGCGAGAGCCGCGCCGAGGTGAGCGAGAGCACCGCCAAAGTTCAGCCGCTTTTCCTGCCCAGCGATCCCCGTACTCACCACCGCCAAAACCGCCGTTCCAGAGAGGAGCAGGGGCAAGAGAGACCGCACTCCGACGAAAAACGCCGCCGCGACACCGAGGAGAAACGCGGCCAAGATCGGCCCCTTCGCGATCGGCGCCTGCGCCGCACCATAGCGCCGCAGGACGCCGACCCCCATGACGGCGGCGATGGCTACAGCCACGGGCAGGGTGGTGCGGACATAAAAATTCGTATCCACAGCGGCGGGCGCCCCTACAAGCTGGGTCAAGAGGGGCATGGACATACCCAAAAAGACGATCACCGCGGCGAAGACAAGGAGCAGCGCCCCTAAAAGGAGGAAAAATTCCCGGCTGTCGTGGGCGGGATAGAGATCGCCCTCCGGCAGACATTTCCCCCTGACCAAGAGGAGCAGCAAGGCTGCCGTCGTAACGATCCCCGTCGTCGCCGCCAAGGACAGGGAAAGGCTCGTGCCGCTGAAGGAGTGGACGGAAAAATCGCCCAAGATCCCGCTGCGGGTGAGAAACGTGCCGTAGAGGGCGAGAGAAAAGGCGAAGATCGCCGCGAGATGGGTCACGGAAAGCGCCGCCCGCCGCACCCGCGCCACCCGCAGGACGTGGAGAAAGACCCCGGCGATGAGCCACGGCACCAGCGATGAATTTTCCACCGGATCCCATCCCCAATAGCCGCCCCAGCCCAGCACCTTATACGCCCAATAGCCGCCAACGAAGATCCCCGCCCCCAAAAAGCCCCATGCGGCAAGGCCCCACCGCCGCGCGTTCTCCAGCCACGCCGCGTCCTCGGGCCGATCAAGGAGCGCCCCGACACTGTAACAGAAGGGAACCGCTAAAAGGGCGTAGCCGATAAAAATGAGAGGCGGATGAATAGCCATCCAAGGATTTTGAAGGAGCGGATTAAGGCCAACGCCGTTCGCCGACGCCGTCTCCGCTAAGCGAAAGGGGCTTTGCCCCATGACGAACAAGGTGAGAACGGCTTGGAGCGCCATGTAGACCCCAAGGCCGGAGGGAGAGAGACGCTTTTCCTGCGCCAATATGCACCCTGTCAAAGCATGGACAAAAAGCCAGAAGAGAAACGACCCCGCCTGTCCCGCCCAAAAGGCGGACACCTTGTAGAGGAGAGGCAGCTCCTTCGCGGAATAGTTCGCTACATAGGCGATGTCGAAGCGATCCGTCAAAATAAAGAACAGCAGTGCACCGCTCGCCGTCAGCGCGCCAAAAAAAGATAAAAAAGCGGCGGCTGTGGCCAGCCGACGATGTGCCGCGCTGGGGAACCATCCACCCAAAACGCCGCCCAACGCGAACAGCAGCGTCGTCCAAAGCGCGATCTCTCCCACCATGACGCACCCCTCCTCCCCTTTTTATTTCTTTCTTTCGTATTTTGACGGACACTTGATCAAAAGTTTATCCGCCTGAAAGACGCCGTCTTGGCATTTCCCCACGGCCACGATGTGATGCGCCTCATCGAACTGATCCGGCTTCATCCCGTGATAGCGCACCGGGAGCGTTTCCCCCGTCGCCTCGTCGCGCAGGGTGAAGAGAAAATCCTCTCCCTCCATGCGCGGCGCGGCGGCGGATGGATCCAAAAGCCCCTTCACCTGCACCGTATGGCTGGCGCTCTTCGCCGCCGCCACATCCACATAGGGCGTCACCGCGTCCATGAAGCTCCACCCAGCGTAAACTAAGAAAGCAGCCAACAGCACGCCTAAGAGAACTTTTCGGTTCATGAAACCTCCCCCTTCCGACGGCAGAGCCTCTTCCAAAGCCACCAGTAAAGGAGCGCGGCGTCCAAGAGCGCCGCCCCCAAAACGACCAACATGACGGGATCCATGGCGACCGCGCCCGCGCCGTTGAGAAGCGGCGTGGGATGAAGCGAAAAGTAAAGGCGGGGCAGGATGAACACCAAAAAGGGAACCGTCAAAAACGCCAAGAGGGCATACACCGCCGAAGCCCGCCCCCGACGGCGCGGATCGAAAATGGCCGCCCGCAGGGTGAGGTACGCGCCGTAAATGAGAAGCAGCACGAAAATCGTGGTCTGCCGAGGATCCCAGTTCCAGTACGCCCCCCAAGTCAGCTTCGCGAACAGTGCGCCGCTCCCCGTCGCCAAGAGGGTGAAGAGCAGCCCTAACTGAGCGGCGGCAGCACTTTTCACATCGGCAGCGAAATCGTTTCGCCGCAAAAAAGCCGCGCCCCACCACGCATTTTGGCAAAAGGCCAGCACGGCGACCCACGCCATGGGGATGTGAAAAAAGGCGATGCGAACCAGCGCCCCCATCCCTTCCGCAGGCGGCACGAAGAAAAACACCCCTATGGCGACGGCAACGGTAAAAAGGACAATGACCGCGATCAATAACATCACCTCAACCCCAATATGACCCGCCCGACACGGCGGCACGCTTCCCCTACGCTTCGTACCAGAGATAATCAAAGAGGACGCTGGCGCCGACGGAAAGCAGCCCATCATAGAGCGCCATACCAAAGAGCGAACCCCAGCCCCCGCCGCTTCCCGAAAACGCCGCAGCGGTGAGGGAAACCGCCGGCAAGAACACCGGCAAGATCACCGGCAGGAGGAGAACGGAAAAGAGACCGCTCTTGACGCCGGCACCGGCGGTGATCGCCGCCGTCAGCGTCCCGGCGGCGGCGATGCCCCACACCCCGAACAGGGTAACCGCCAAGAGCCAAAGAGGACGCGCCACGGAAACATCCAACAACATCAAAAACAGGGGCAAAAAAACGCTCGTCAGCGTCCCCAGCACGAAGAGCGTATAGAAAAATTTCCCCCAGAGAACCGGCTGCGCCGCGCCGTACACCCGCAGGGCGAGGAGCGTTCCCGCCGCCTCCTCGTCGCCAAAGACCCGATCCGCTCCGGCGAGCGACGCGAAAAAGAGCAGGATCCAGAGGAGGGCCGCCGAAAGCTGCGGCGAAAGCGCCTGCCCCGCCAGCGCCAAGCTCATCGCCGAAAGCGCCGTCAAGATACATGCGGACGAGCGCCGAGGACGGCGAGCCGTAGTCGGGAAATTCCACCCGGAGCACGCGGCGGCCTTCGGCTTTGAGCCTTTCAAAGAGCAGACTTGCCTGCGTTGCCTTTCCCGAGCCGTCACCGGCTTCGAGGATGATCAATTTTCCTTTTGCCTGCAAGATGAATCCCTCCTGCCTCTCCTGCCTCTTTTGCTTCTTCCTCCGCCACCCGCACGGCGGCAAGCGCGGCATCCTCCGCGCCCGCCGCGTTGAGCCCCGCCTTCTGCATGGCTCGGATATAGGCGCAAACCTCCGCCGTGAAAAGCTCCCCGGGGCAGATGACGGGAATGCCCGGCGGATAAAAGGAAATCCCCTCCGCCGCGATCCGCCCCACAGCCTCTCGGAAAGGAACGGCTGCCGAGCGGCGATAAAACGCCTCGCGCGGCGTAAGCGCCAGCGGCGGAACCGGCGGCAAGGCGGCAGCCTCAACAGGCGTCAGGAATCCCGGTGTTCGCACACTCCCGGCCTCCCGCGCCATGGCGCGCAGCGCTTCGAGCAGGCGTCCTGCCGTCTCCTCGGTATCGGCATAGGTGATGAGAAACAGCACGTTCCGTTCGTCGGCCAGTTCCGCCTCGATCTTATGTCTATGGCGCAGGAGAGAGGCCGCCTCGGGGCCTTTGAGCCCCAGCCCCGCAACCGTCACCGTGAGCTTCAGCTCATCGAGCGCATACGCGCCCGCACCGCCCATGCGCTCCGTGCCGAAGCACGCCAGGCCCTCGATCGCGTCGATCTCCCTGCGCAAATGACGGGCGAGACGCAGGGCGCGCACGAGAAGCGCACGGCCCTCCTCCTCCATCTGGCAGCGCGCGATGTCAAGAGAGGCCAGCAGGAGATAATTCGGGCTCGTCGTCGTCAGAAGGCTCATGGCCGCCTGCACCCGCTGCCCGGTGACCCGCCCCTCGCGCAGGAGGAGAAGCGACGCCTGCGTCATCGCGCCCAGGAGCTCCGTAAAGTTGATCGCCATCATCATCGTCCTCCGTTTCTCCTCCGAGGGCCGTTCTGCCGTCTCGGAACGTTCGGGTCAATCTTCAGCCACGCGCGTCGATTTGTCAAGGAGCGCCGTCCGTCGTGGCCGTGCAGGGTGTGGACGCTTGCGTCCGCACCTTTCGTTCATGAAGGGATGAAGGGCCGTCCGCGCGTCGCCTTCCTCGGGTCGCCTGCCGCGCGGGACTTCTCCATCCCATCTTCAACTTTTCTCGTCTTGCGGCGGCCTTTCAGGTTATAATGGGCGTGAGGTCGTGGGCCTTATGCTTTCTGAGCGGAGGAGAGAAAACGATGAAGAGGATTGCCATTGTCATGGGGAGCGACAGCGATCTCCCCATCGCGGAGAGGGCGGCGGAGGTCCTGAGGAAGCTTGCCGTCCCCTTTGCCGTCCGGGTGATGTCCGCGCACCGGACGCCTGAGGCCGTGGCCGCCTTCTCTCGCGGTGCGCGGGAGGCTGGCTTTGGCGCCGTCATCGCCATCGCGGGGAAGGCGGCGCACCTGGCGGGCTTCATCGCGGCGCAGACGCGGCTCCCCGTGATCGGTGTGCCGGTGCGGTCCGCCGACCTGGGGGGGCTGGACGCGCTGTTGGCGACCGTGCAGATGCCCTCCGGCGTGCCCGTCGCGACGGTGGCCATCGACGGCGGGGCCAACGCGGCCTGGCTTGCGGCGCGCATTCTGGCCGTTGCCGACGAGGGGCTTGCCGCTGCCCTCGATAAGGAGGCGGCGAGCATGGCCGAGGGCGTCGAGCGCAAGGATCGGGCCCTGCAGGAAGGATCGGGGGAAGCGCGGTGACGCACCGGGAGGCCTACGCCAGGAGCGGCGTGAACGTGGAGGCCGGATACGAGGCGGTGCGGCTCATGGCGAGCTCCGTGGCGCGCACCCGCGTGCCGGGCGTGCTGACGGACCTGGGCGGGTTCGGCGGCGCCTTTGAGCTGCCCAGGGGGCTTCGGGACCCGGTCCTGGTCAGCGGGACGGACGGCGTGGGAACGAAGCTGAAGCTGGCCTTCCTGATGGACCGCCACGACACGGTGGGCATCGACTGCGTGGCCATGTGCGTCAACGACGTGCTCTGCTGCGGGGCGCGCCCGCTGTTCTTCCTGGACTACGTGGCGGTGGGCAGGAACGTGCCGGAGCGCGTGGCGGCCATCGTCTCCGGCGTGGCGGAGGGCTGCGTCCAGGCGGGCTGCGCCCTCATCGGGGGGGAGACGGCGGAGATGCCGGGCTTCTACCCGGCGGAGGAGTACGACCTGGCGGGCTTTGCCGTGGGGATTGTGGAGCGGGCGAAGATGCTGGATCGGAGGAACGTCCGGAGCGGCGACGTCCTCATCGCCCTGCCGTCCTCCGGCCTGCACTCCAACGGGTTCTCGCTGGTCCGCCGGGCTCTGGACGTGGAGCGGCGGGACCTGCGACGGCACGTCGACGAGCTGGGGTGCCCCCTCGGAGAGGCGCTCCTGACGCCCACGCGCATCTACGTGAAGCCTGTAATGGCGCTTCTGGAGGCTGTGGACGTCCACTCCCTCGCCCACATCACGGGCGGCGGGTTTCACGAGAACATCCCGCGCAGCGTCCCGGAGGGGATGGGGGTGCGCATTCGGCGCGCAGAGCTTTGGGTTCCGCCCATCTTCGGGTTCTTGATGCGCGAGGGCGGCATTGACGAGGAGCAGATGTTCCACGTCTTCAACATGGGCGTGGGGATGACCGCGACGGTCGCGGAGGACGACGCCGAGGCGGCGCTTCGCGTTCTGCGCGAGAACGGCGTTGAGGCGCGGCCGATCGGCAGCGTCGTGGACGAGGAGGGGGTTGTGCTGTGCTGAACGCACGTATTTCCATATTGGTTTCTGGTGGTGGGACGAACCTTCAGGCCCTGCTGGACGCCCAGGTGAACGGGGTCCTTCGGAGCGGCAAGGTGGTCCAGGTGATCTCAAGCCGGGCGGGCGTCCGGGCGATCGAGCGGGCGCACGAGGCCGGCATCCGCACCGACGTGGCCGAGTATCGCGAGTTTCCCAACCGCGAGGCCTTTGAACGGCGCCTGATGGAGCTTCTGACCCAGTCGAAGCCGGACGTCATTGTCCTGGCCGGCTTCCTGCAGATCCTGAGCGCGGACTTCGTCTCGCGCTGGGAAGGGCGGATCGTGAACGTCCACCCGTCCCTGCTTCCGGCCTTCTGCGGGAAGGGCTTCTACGGCCTTCGGGTACACGAAGCCGTCCTGGAGGCGGGCCTGAAGGTGACGGGGGCCACGGTACACCTCGTGACCGCCGAGCCGGACAAGGGCACGATCCTGATGCAGCGCGCCGTCGACGTGCTGCCGGACGACTCCCCGGAGCTCCTGCAGCACCGCGTGATGGAGCAGGCGGAGTGGCGCATCCTGCCCCAGGCCGTGGAGGACCTCTGCCACAGCCTGGCGCCCTCGCCCTCCGACTTCTGCCTGCGGGGGAACCGCTATCCCGGCCGGGGCATCATTCTGGGCTGCGGGCCCAACGGCCGCGCCGTCCTGGCGTACTTCATCATGGGGCGAAGCGCGGGGAGCCGGGCCCGCGCCTTCAGACGGGAGAAGGACGACGTCGTCATCCGCCTGCTGGACCAGTCCGGGGTCAAGGACCCGTCATTGATCCTCTACGCGCCCCTGCGGATGTGCGGGCGGCACATCGTGGTGGCGAACGGGGACCAGACGGACGCGATCTGCACTTCCCTGAAGGGGGGCAAGGGGTTTGAGGAGGCTCTGCGCACGATGGAGTACGAGCCGGACGCGCCCCACTTCACGCCCAGGATCAGCGGCATGATCTCCCTGCCGGAGTCGGGCTTCAGCTACCGGCTCAGCATCCTGAAGGCGTCGGGAGCCGGACGCCGCTGCCAGCGCCAGTTCTTCGAGTACGAGCCCATCCCCGGGATGGGGCACCTCATCCACACCTACGCAGGGGACGGAGCCGTACTGCCGTCCTTCGCCGGGGAGCCCCTGACGGTGAACGTCCCTTCGAGCATCGACGCCTTCACCAACGGGCTCTGGGAGGCCCTGGACGAGGAGAACCGCGTGGCCCTCTACGTCCGCTACACCCCCCTCGACGGGAGCCGCTACGAGGACAGGGTCGTCAACCGCTACGGCGAGGAGGCAAAGTTGCGTTGAAGGAGCTGGGGCTGAAGTACGGCTGCAACCCCAATCAAAGGCCGGCGCGCCTCTTTGTGCCGGAGGGACGGCTGCCCGTTGAGGTGCTCAACGGGCAGCCGGGCTACATCAACTTTCTGGACGCGCTGAACGGCTGGCAGCTGGTCCGCGAGCTCAGAAGGGAGCTGAAGCTCCCTGCGGCGGCGTCCTTCAAGCACGTGAGCCCCGCCGGGGCCGCGCTGGGCCTCTCCCTCAGCGAGGACGAGCGACGGCTGTTCTTCGTCGACGCCCCGGACGTGAACGACTCCCCCCTGGCCTGCGCCTACGCCCGGGCGCGGGGGACGGACCGCCTGTCCTCCTTCGGGGACTGGATCGCGCTGAGCGACCCCTGCGACGCCGCGACGGCGCGCGTGATCCGGCACGAGGTGTCGGACGGCATCATCGCGCCGGGCTATTCGGACGAGGCTCTGGCCCTGTTGCGGGCGAAGCGGAAGGGCGGCTACGCCGTCGTGCGCGTGGACCCGGACTACGAGCCGCCGGAGGTGGAGCGGCGGGAGGTGTTCGGCATCACCTTCGAGCAGGGCCGAAACGTCGCCCCCGTCATCGACCCCGCCCTCTTCGACGCGCCGGTGACGAAGCGGAAGGACATCCCGGAGCCCGCGCGGCGGGACCTGACGCTGGCCCTCATCGTGCTGAAGTACACGCAGTCGAACTCCGTGTGCCTCGCCTCCGGCGGCCAGACCCTGGGTGTGGGCGCGGGACAGCAGTCCCGCCTGCACTGTACCCGCCTGGCGGGGGACAAGGCAAACGTGCGCCTGCTGCGCGCACACCCCAGGGTGCTGGCCCTGCCCTTCAGGGAGGACCTGCCCCGCCCGATTCGGGACAACGCCGTGGACCGGTACGTGGCGCTGTCGCTCCTGCCCGGCGAACCCCTTCAGGACGAGGACTGGCGGCTCTGCTTCACGCGCCGCCCGGACCCCCTGACGCCTGCCGAGCGTCGGGAGTGGCTGGAGGGCGTCGAGGGCGTCTCGTTGGGCAGCGACGCCTTCTTCCCCTTTCCGGACAATGTGGAGCGCGCCCGCCGAAGTGGCGTGAGCTACATCGCCCAGCCCGGCGGCTCCATCCGGGACGACCTCGTCGTCCAGGCCTGTGACCGCTGCGGCATCGCCATGGTGATGACCGGCCGGCGGCTGTTCCACCATTAAACGCGCTCCTTTTCGGCTGGCCGTTGTGAGGCATTATCCTTTGGAGGTCGAGGACGAATGGACGTCATGGTGATCGGTGGGGGCGGGCGCGAGCACGCCATCGTGAGCCGCCTGGCGCGCAGCCCCAGGGCGGGGCGCCTCTACGCGCTGCCGGGGAACGGGGGCATCGGGCGCTGCGCCGAGTGCGTCCCCATCGGGGCGGAGGACCTGGAGGCCATCGTGGGGTTCGCCGTGGAGCGCGGCGTCGACTTTGCGGTGGTGGCGCCGGACGACCCGCTGGTGATGGGGGCCGTGGACCGACTCGAGGAGCGGGGAATTCCCTGCTTCGGCCCCAACGCGGCTGCGGCGGCCATCGAGGGAAGCAAGGCCTTTGCCAAGGGGCTGATGAGGAAGTACGGCATTCCCACGGCGCCCTTCGAGGTCTTTGAGGACGCGGAGCGCGCCATGGCCTACGTTGCGACGGCGAACCGCCCGCTGGTGGTGAAGGCGGACGGCCTGGCGCGGGGCAAGGGCGTGGTGGTCGCGGAGGACGCCGACGAGGCCGCCGCGGCCGTCGTCTCCATCATGAAGGACCGCGTCTTCGGACGGAGCGGCGACCGCGTCCTGATCGAGGAGCGACTCCGCGGTCCGGAGGTCACCCTTCTGGCCTTCACCGACGGCCGCACAATCGTGCCCATGGTTTCCTCCATGGACCACAAGCGGGCCTTCGACGGCGACGCAGGGCCCAACACGGGCGGCATGGGGGTCGTTGCGCCGAACCCCCGCCTCACGCCGGAACTCATGGAGGTCTGCACGAGGACCATCCTGCGCCCCACGGTGGAGGCCATGAGGGCGGAGGGGCGTCCCTTCAAGGGCTGCCTCTACTTCGGGCTGATGCTGACGGAGGACGGGCCGCAGGTGATCGAGTACAACTGCCGCTTCGGGGACCCCGAGGCCCAGGCCGTGCTGCCCCTCCTGCGGTCGGACCTCCTGGAGATCATGGCGGCCGTGCGGGAGGAGCGCCTCGACGAGGTGGACGTCCGCTTCTCCCGGGACGCCTCCTGCTGCGTCGTGCTGGCCTCGTGGGAGTACCCCGGTTCCTGCAGGACGGGGTTCGAGATCGACCTGGGAGGCGCGGAGGACCTGCCGGGCGTCGAGGTGTTCCACGCGGGGACGCGCCGGGAGGGGGACAGGCTGCTGACGGCGGGGGGCCGTGTGCTGGACGTGACGGCCGTGGCGCCGACGCCCGGAGAGGCGCGCGCGCGGGCCTATGAGGCGGCGAAGCGAATTCGCTTCGAGGGCGTGCGGTTCCGCGGGGACATCGGCGGCGTGGACGGGGAGCGCGAGAAGGTCTTTTGACGAGGGCGGCCCTGCGGGGCGGAGGCAGCCCCATGACGGGAGGCGGTCTGGATGGGTCGGGTTCACAGGCTTTACGTTGAGAAGAAGCCGCCGTTTGCGCGGGAGGCGGAGGCGCTCTGCGCGGAGTTCCGCGGCGTCCTGGGCATCGCGGGGCTGGAGAGGGTTCGCGTCCTGAACCGCTACGACGTGGAGGGGCTGGAGGCGGAGGCGCTTTCCGCGTGCGTCGGCGCGGTGTTCGCGGACCCCTGCACGGACGACGTGCTGGAGGCCCTGCCGGAGGCGCCTCACGTCCTGGCGGTGGAGTACCTGCCGGGGCAGTACGACCAGCGGGCCGACGCGGCGGAGCAGTGCATCGAGCTCCTGCTGGGGCGCAGGCGGCCCACGGTGCGCACGGCCCGCGTCTACCTGCTCTGGGGCGTCCTGAGCGACGCGGACCTGGCGGCGGTGAGGAGGCACCTCATCAACCCGGTGGAGAGCCGCGAGGCGCAGCTGGCGGAGTGCGACGCCCTGGAGGCCCTCTACCCGACGCCCCCCGACGTGCCGGTGCTGACGGGATTTCGGGAGATGGACGAGGGGGCCGCGAGGGCCCTGATCGAGTCCCACGGCCTCGCCATGAGCGCGGCGGACCTGGCCTGCTGCGCGGCGCACTTCAGGGAGGAGGGCCGGGACCCGACGCTGACGGAGCTCAAGGTGCTGGATACCTACTGGTCGGACCACTGCCGCCACTCGACCTTTCTGACGTCGCTGGACTCCGTCGAGTTCGAGGACGAGCGCGTTCGGGAGGCCTACGGCCGCTACCTGAGGCTGCGGGAGGAGACGGGGCGGAGCGACCGGCCCGTCACGCTGATGGACATGGCGACGATCGGCGCGCGGGCGCTCAAGGGGCGGGGAAAGCTGACGGACCTGTCGGAGTCCGCGGAGGTCAACGCCTGTACGGTCCGCATCCGGGTGAACGGCGAGCCGTGGCTCCTGCTGTTCAAGAACGAGACGCACAACCACCCCACGGAGATCGAGCCCTTTGGCGGGGCGGCCACCTGCGTGGGCGGCGCGATCCGCGACCCGTTGTCCGGCCGCGGGTACGTGTACCAGTCCATGCGCGTGACGGGCGCGGGGGACCCCCGCCGCCCCGTCGCCGAGACGATGCCGGGCAAGCTGCCCCAGCGCACGATCGTCACCGCGGCGGCGGCGGGCTACAGCTCCTACGGCAACCAGATCGGCATCCCCGCGGGGATCGTGGACGAGATTTACCACGAGGGCTACGTGGCCAAGCGCATGGAGATCGGCGCGGTGATCGCCGCGGTCCCCGAGGCGAACGTGAGGCGGGAGGAGCCCCGGCCGGGGGACGTCGTCTTTCTGCTGGGGGGCCGCACGGGGCGCGACGGGTGCGGCGGGGCCTCCGGGTCCTCCAGGGCCCACACGGCCCGGTCCCTCGAGACCTGCGGCGCGGAGGTGCAGAAGGGCAACGCGCCGGAGGAGCGCAGGCTGCAGCGGCTGTTCCGAACCCCGGAGTTCACGCGCATGATCAAGCGCTGCAACGACTTTGGCGCGGGCGGCGTGTCCGTGGCCGTGGGGGAGCTGGCGGACGGGCTGGACATCGACCTGGATGCCGTTCCGCTGAAGTACGCGGGCCTGGACGGCACGGAGATCGCCATCAGCGAGTCCCAGGAGCGCATGGCCATCGTGGTGGACGCGAAAGACGCGGCGCGGGTCCGGGAGCTGGCGGAGGCGGAGGACGTGCGGGCCGCCGTGGTGGCCCAGGTCACGGCGGATGGGCGGGTGACGATGCGCTGGCGCGGGAAGCGCATCCTGGACCTGCCCCGCAGCTTCATCCAAAGCAACGGCGCGGAGCGCCATGCGAAGGTGCTCTGTGCCTCCCCCCGGCCCTACGCCCCGGAGGCGCCGGACGGCTTCGTCCGCGGGATGCGGGCCGTGGCGGCGGACCTCAACGCCTGCTCCCGGCGCGGGCTCTGCGAGCGGTTTGACTCCTCCGTGGGGGCCAACTCCGTGCTGTCCCCCTTCGGCGGCCGGCGTCAGCGGACCCCCGCCCAGGCGATGGTGGCGAAGATCCCCCTGACGGGTGGCCACAACGACACGAGCGCCTGCTCCGCCATGGCCTGGGGGTTCGACCCCTTCCTGTCCTCGGCCTCGCCCTACGACGGCGCCTACATGGCGGTGGTGGAGTCCCTGTGCCGCCTGGCCGCGGTGGGCGTCCCCCTGGAGTCCTGCCACCTGAGCCTTCAGGAGTACTTTGGCCGTCCGGGCGCGGACCCGCGGCGGTGGGGGCTGCCCGCCGCGGCGCTCCTGGGCGCCCTGGACGCCCAGATGGACTTCGGCGTCGCCGCCATTGGCGGCAAGGACTCCATGAGCGGCTCCTTCGAGGGGCTGGACGTCCCCCCGACCCTCGTCTCCTTCGCCCAGGGTATGACCGACGTCTCCCGCGTCCTGTCGCCGGAGTTCAAGCGCGCAGGGTCCCGCGTCGTCTGGCTGCGCCCAGGGCGCCGGGGCCTGTTGCCTGAGCCGAAGTCTCTGCTGGCCCTCCTGGCGCGCGTTCGGGACCTGCGCGTCAGGGGCGAGGCCCTGGCCGTGGGGACGCCCGCCTTCGGCGGGCCGGCGGCCCTCGTCCTGAGGATGGCCATGGGCAACGGGTTCGGCTTCGCGTTCGACGACGGGCTCGCCCTGGCGGAGCTCTTCGGCCCGGCCCGTGGCTCCTTCGTGGTGGAGCTGGCGGAGGGCGTCTCGGACCTGGAGAGTGCGGAGTTCGACTGCACCGCCCTGGGCCGGGTGCTGGAGGCGCGCAGGGCGACCCTGGGCGGCGAGTCCATCGACATGGACGAGCTGGAGGAACTCTACGAGGGCGCGCTGGAGGACGTCTTCCCCGTGAGGTGCGACGCGGGGGAGCTGGTCTCGCTGCCCGACGCGTGGCCGGCTCCGGCGGAGCGGGCCGTCCCCCGCCCGCTCCACGGCGCCGCTCGCCCGCGGTTCCTCATCCCCGTGTTCCCGGGGACGAACTGCGAGTACGAGTCCGCACGCGCCGTGGAGCGAGCGGGAGGGGAGGCGGAGGTCCTGGTGGTCCGGACGCTGACGCCGGAGGCCATGAAGGAGTCCGTGGACCGGTTCGCCGCGCGGCTGGGCGCGTCGCAGGCGCTCTTCCTGCCCGGCGGGTTCTCCAACGGCGATGAGCCCGACGGGTCCGGCAAGTTCATCGCCATCTTCCTGAGGAGTCCGGCGGCCCGATCCGCGGTGGAGGGGCTCCTGGAGGTGCGGGGGGGTCTGATTTTGGGGGTGTGCAACGGCTTCCAGGCCCTGGTGCGCACGGGGCTCCTGCCCTTCGGACGCGTCGTGGACCCGGACGAGCTGGGGGAGGGATCAGCCGTGCTGACCTTCAACGCCATCGGCCGCCACCAGTCGAAGATCGTCCACTCCCGCGTCCTCTCGAACCGCTCTCCGTGGCTGAGCCGCACGCGGGTGGGCGACGTGTTCGCCATGCCCGTCTCCCACGGCGAAGGCCGCTTCGTCTGCGGGGTGCCCCTGCTGCGCCGCCTGGCGGAGGCCGGGCAGGTCGCGACGCAGTACGTCGATCTGCAGGGGAGCCCCACGATGGACGTCCAGTACAACCCGAACGGCTCCCTGGCCGCCGTCGAGGGCCTGCTCTCGCCGGACGGGCGCATCTTCGGCCGCATGGGGCACGCGGAGCGGGTGGGGCATGGCCTCTACCAGAACGCGGGGCGCACGGGGGGCACGATGATGTTCGAGTCGGCCATGGACTTCCTGATGGGGTAGCGCGGGAAAACTGAAAATTCCCCCTGCACAAACCGCGCGGATGCTCTATACTTCTCTTTGTTTCCTGAGGCCCCTGCCGCCTGCGGGGGCCTTTTGATTTTGAGGCCGGGAGGTCAAATGCGATGGAAAAGCGGGAGCAGCTTTATGAGGGCAAGGCAAAGAAGGTATTCGCGACGGACGACCCGAAGCGCTACGTCGTCGAGTACAAGGACGACGCCACGGCGTTCAACGGCGAGAAGCGCGGCACCATTGCCGGCAAGGGCGTCGTCAACAACCGGATGAGCAACATCCTGTTCCGGATGCTCGAGGCGAACGGCGTGCCGACTCACTTCGTGGAGGAACTGAGCGACCGGGAGACGCTGGTGCGGGCCGTGGAGATCGTGCCCCTCGAGGTCATCGTCCGCAACGTGGCCGCGGGCTCCTTCTCCAAACGCTACGGCGTGGAGGAGGGGCGGGTGCTGAGGAACCCCACGCTGGAGTTCTCCCTGAAGGACGACAGCCTGGGCGACCCCCTGATCAACGATTCCCACATCCTGGCGCTTGGGTTGGCCACGGAAGAGGAGCTCAGGACCATGCACGAGATGGCCTTCAAGGTCAACGACCTCCTGAAGGACTACTTCCTCAAGATCGGCGTGAAGCTCATCGACTTCAAGATCGAGCTGGGCCGTTACGAGGGGCGCATCGTCCTGGCGGACGAGATCTCGCCCGACACCTGCCGGTTCTGGGACGCGGAGACGAACCGCAAGCTGGACAAGGACCGCTTCCGCCGCGACCTGGGGCACGTGGAGGCCGCGTATCAGGAGATGTTCAAGAGGGTGACGCAGTAGGTGCAGGGGGAGGACGGGGGACGGACGTCCCCCGAAGCTCGAACTTTGGAATGGAGCGCGGAGGCGGAGATGGAATGGTATGAGGATGACGCCCTGCACGAGGAGTGCGGCGTCATGGGGGTTTATCGAGGGGAAAGGGACGCCGCGAGCCTTGTGTACTACGGGCTTTACGCCCTCCAACACCGAGGTCAGGAGAGCGCCGGCATCGCCGCGAACCGGGGGGGCGCCGTCACGCAGGTCAAGGGGCCCGGACTGGTGGGGGAGGTGTTCCGCGGGGAGACCCTGGCGGGCCTGAAGGGCAACATCGCCGTGGGCCACGTGCGCTACCCGACGGCCGGAGGGTCGGACCCCCGCAGCGCCCAGCCCCTGGTGGCCCGCTGCGGGATGGGGGACATCGCCCTGGCGCACAACGGCAACCTGGTGAACGCGGACAGCATTCAGGAGATGCTGACGGACGCGGGCGTGATCTTCCAGACGACGACGGACAGCGAGTCCATCCTCAACCTGATCTGCCAGCACGGCAACAAGCGCGGCGTGGAGGCGGGCATCCGCACCGCGATGAGCCTGATCAAGGGGGCCTACGTCCTGGTCATCACGCTGGGGGACCAGCTGATCGGCGTGCGCGACCCCTACGGCCTGCACCCGCTGTGCCTGGGCAGGCTTGCGGACGGCTGGGCATTGGCCTCCGAGAGCTGCGCGCTGGACGCTATCGACGCGGAGTTCGTCCGCGACGTGGAGCCGGGCGAGGTCGTGTTCATCGACCAGGAGGGGGTGCGCAGCCTCCCCCCGGCTCAGTGGTGCCGCAAGAGCCTCTGCGTGTTCGAGCTCATCTACTTCGCGCGGCCGGACAGCGTGCTGGACGGCATCAGCGTCTACGACTTCCGCCGCCGGTGCGGGCGGCTTCTGGCGCGCCAGCGGCGGATCGAGGCGGACCTGGTGATGGCGGTGCCGGACTCCGGCATCCCGGCGGCCATCGGCTACGCCGAGGCGTCCGGCATCAACTACGGCGAGGGACTGATCAAGAACAAGTACATCGGGCGCACCTTCATCCAGCCGACCCAGGAGATGCGGGAAACTGCCGTCCACATCAAGCTGTCGCCCATCCGCAGCAACATCGAGGGCAAGCGCCTGATCGTGGTGGACGACTCCATCGTGCGGGGGACGACCAGCCGCCGCATCGTGCGCCTGCTGCGGGCGGCCGGAGCCAGCGAGGTCCACCTGGTCGTCTCCTCTCCCCCCGTGTGCTACTCCTGCTACTTCGGCATCGACACGCCCTACAGGGAGAAGCTGATCGCCGTGCAGAAGACGCAGCAGGAGATTCTGGAGTACATCGGCGCCGACTCCCTGACCTACCTCAGCGACGCCTGCCTGTCGGAGGCCTGCGGGCACCAGGACCTCTACTGTCGGGCCTGCTTCGACGGGAACTACCCCATGGAGGTCCCCGCCACCGCGCGGCCTGCGGGGTTTTTCAAGGAGAGCGGGCCGACGGGCTTCGCGGCGGACATGGAGTCGTAGGGAGCGCCGGAGAACGCGGCGCTGCCGAGCGCGTTTCGGAGGCGCGGCGCGAGAGGACAGAGATGGAGGGAGCTTATGATGCTGAGCGCGGTTCTCTTTGACATGGATGGGCTGATGTTCGACACGGAGGCGCTGAACCTGAGGGCCTGGGCGGCGGCGGGGGAAGGGCACGGGTACGCGATCACGCCGGAGGTCATGCACGATCAGATCGGCCTGAGCCTGCCGAAGACGCGCAGCATGATGCAGGAGCGGTTCGGCCCGGCTTTCGATTTCGACCTGGTGCGGGGGGACCGCATTCGCTGGACGGAGCGCTGGATCGAGGAACACGGCCTGCCGGAGAAGCCCGGCCTCCGCCGGCTCCTGGCATGGCTCATCGAGAGGCGGATTCCGCGGGCCATGGCGACCTCGAGCGACCGCGGGATCGTGGGGTTCTACCTGAAGCACACGGACGTGGGGGAGTGCTTCGACCGAATCCTCACGGGGGATCGCGTCGAGC